>Ga0207433_10006196_pt1 | contig 20876 bp, 19 predicted proteins | sample YelNatPaOPGAMG01_FD_187559 | JGI IMG/M metagenome (GOLD analysis project Ga0207433, IMG submission 187559) | Hot spring thermophilic microbial communities from Obsidian Pool, Yellowstone National Park, USA - OP-RAMG-01 (SPAdes) (version 3) | ecosystem: Environmental > Aquatic > Thermal springs... | reverse complement strand
TCGTAGACCTTAGAAATGATGAAAAGCGGATAGTATCTGCAGTTATTAATTCTTGTAGGAACTTCTTGAGATGAGAACTTAAAATCTAAGATAGAAAAACAAGCATCTACAGAACTTCCACAGGAATTAAGTAAACCTATAGCGGATATAATGGTTCCAGAGGTTCTTCGAATATCGTCAATCAAAACTACTTTCTTAAACTTCTTAACAACTTCTTCATCAACTACTAGACTAACTTCTTTGTTCTGAGTTATAGAAATAGATTTTGTACTCTTTGGTTTTCTAAAAGTTACTTTTTCACTTTTATAGATTGAAAAGAAAGGTAAATCTAAAAGAAGAGAAGTTACTAGAGCAAACTTCGTTCCAGAAGTTTCAATAGAAGAAATCGCCTCTGGAAATAAACCAAGTTTATTAATCCAATAGGAAAGTAGTTTACTTATAGTAAGAACAACAGAAGAAGAATAAATTAAATTGAACCATTCAATACGTAGAATCCTTTTGTCACCCATGCTTCTAACCTCTATACCTTTTCCGTTTCTTAACATTTCAATTAGTCTTGCTACATCCTTCTCACTGAGGTTATTGTTTAAATTCATGAAATACTAGCTTTGTAAAGAAATATTAAAGTTTTTCTTACGTTAAGGTATTAAAGTACTGTACCTGCTCTAGTACTTTTATTCTGTACAATCTATAACTTTTATCGGAACTCATTCTTAACATAGGCCTAACAGTGCTTTTATGTTTGTTAGCACTATACTTGCTGTAAGAGGTCCTAAGCTCATCGATTCTTCATATTTTTCGGCATTCCAATCTTCCTTATCTATTATGTATCCTATTTCATCATTTCCTAAGCCTATTAAAAGTTTATATGGCGACCTAAGTAATGATTTCACCTTCAATCCCACCTTCGGTAACGGTTCACCAGGTAGTGTTACAATCTGAACAGCAGAACTTATTGCAACACAACAAAGCTCACTTTCCAGATATGTTTCATCTAAAAATTCTCTACTTATTATTTTGAACTTAGCAGCTCGAATGAAATTCTCGTTTGAAACAGGGAGGAGGATTTTCTTGCATAACACTTTTATATCACCGGAAATCTCGTATTCTACTCTACTAGTTCTAATAGAATCAAGAATAGATTTTGCTAAAGTATTTCCGACTCTTTCTGCTTCTTCATATGTATGAGTTTTTACGTCAGGCGTAACCATGCCTCCAAGAGAGCCATTTAAAAATACGCCTATTCCACCTATGTTTTCCTCTAGGTACTTTAATAAATAATAAACGTAGTCTGCAGTTATCAACAAGTTATCGTTCCATAGAACTTCAGGATGTAATCCAAAGTTTACCAGAAAGCCCAGTTCTTTTTTGTCACTTGCATCCTTAAAAAGCATGTAGGCAATTTCTTCATCTATAACGCTTGGATCTCTTGTGTTCTTTGCAACACCAAGAGGTAGCTTAGAACGGCCTACAAGTATTTCAGCATCAGTTACATTCTTCAAAGCAATGCCTATTGAGTCTAAGATTTTGTTCGATAAGAAATCTAAGTATTCTTTATCAACACCACTAGTTGTTTGGTTTGGGCCCCAGAGTCCTATCGTATCTGGTGTTGAATGACAATGTGATGAGCCTACTATAACCTTTACACCATATTTTTCCTTGGCTTCTTTTTGAATTCTCTTGACGTAATTGTACATCAAACCTATGGAATCTACTCCAACTATTGCAACTGCCTTATTACAGTTAGAAATAACTGCTGTTCTTACGTAAAGGTCATCGTGAACTCCTTTACTCATTCTGTTATAGCCTAGACCTGCTAAGAAAACTGGCTTTGTAGGAGTGATTATGCTCTTAGACAAACCAACTCTTATACCAAAAATCTCAGCTAGCATATTTACTTATCAAAGGTAATACGTTGTTGCCAAAATATAAGTTTTTCTGACTTAGTCGTAATCTTAACTAAATATGTTATATTAGTACTACTCTATTGGTTCGAATTGATCCTTACTTGCGCCGCATATTGGACACACCCAACTTTCTGGAAGTTTTTCAAATGGTGTACCTGGTGAAATATTTGATTCAGGATCGCCTACATCAGGATCGTAAACGTAGCCACATACTGTACATCTATATTTCTTCAACTTTTTGCTCGCCTTGGTAAAGTGCGCTTCTATAAGTATTTAAATTTTTCTCTGAATGGAAAAACAGCTTTAGTACAACGTAATTCTACGCTACTTTTAAGGGAAGCTATATAATAAGCTTTTCTAAACCATACGACTTATAGGATGCTGAATACGACCCTAGAGCTAAGATCTGCTTTACTAATAGCTAGAGAATGGAACTATAATAAGATGAAGAAGTTTAAAAAATTCCAATTGGGTTTTTTACAAAAAAGAGGACATCACGCATGAAGAAGCTGTTTTTAGAAGAAAACTACCAAAGTCAAGAAGTTCTAAGAATAAAAGATATTTTTAGAAAGCTAGTTTAACAATAATTTTAACTTTAAGGCCTTCTTAGTCGCAAAGCTTCCTTAAGCAATTTAAAGCTTTTATGTATGTAACCATTTGACTAAGAAATCATAAGACTTTCTGCCACTTATTTCGTGCCTTCCTTCAAAAAAGTCAGAATCAATTTTGTCTTCAGCATTTAGAAATCTGTAAACTTCTTTCACTTTTTCATAGGCATACTTTGCACTTTCTATTGGAAATATGTCGTCCTTTGTACCACTTTCTACTAGTAAAGCTCGTGGAGCAATTAGGGAGGCAACATCATACATTTCTCCATATTTTAATATCCCTGGTACAAAATTATCTATACAATGATAAATAGAGAGTATGCTATCCTTAAATGTGTTTAAGTATCCACTTACTACTGTTGCCTTTATTCTTTCGTCCAAAGCAGATGTGAAAAGCGTCGTTGTTCCACCACCTGAGATTCCCATCATTCCTATTGCGTCTTCTTTAACGTCGCTTCTAGTCTGAAGATAATCTATTGCTCTCATAGCATCCCAAACTCTTCTTCCTATCGTAGTTTTTCCAAGCATTAATGCCCATGTGGAAAGACTCCAACAAGACGACTGATAAGGACCTTTTTTTGCATCTTCCTCCTCTCTTCTTTCTCCAAAGCCAGCTTGTTCTGGTACTATAACAATTAACCCTCTTTTGACTAACTCTAAAGCAAAATCTTTATGATAACCTCTAGAACTTGGGTTTATTCTTTCGCTTCCATCTTCCCAAATTCCAACTAAGTCATTCTTTCCATAGCCGTGACCATGCATAGCTACAACCGCAGGAAGTTTGTTTTTATGGTTCTTAGGTACTAAAACGTAAGCAGGAACTAAAGATAATTTATCGCTTCTAAATATTACTTTTTCCCTTACATAATCTTGAAACTCTTTTTCATCAACTTTCTTCGGCTCTAGTTCTGACTTCGGGTAATCTAAGTTTATTAACTCAATTAATTTACTTCTAAATTCATCTTTCCACTTTTGCCACTCTTCGATGCTTTTTGCCTTAAATGAAAATTTTCTTTCCATTTGTTCGTAAAGCTTCTTGTAATATGTAAGCGGCTTATACTCTTCCATGTCAACGTTTACTAGGCGTTATTTTATAAGTTTTAACATTATCGGCGAGAAGTCCCTCGCATTCAAGCTAGAGAGAAAGCCATCTCTCTAAAGGTGTAAGTTTATTACAGCAGTTAGCTGTCTATCCAATACTTACCTACACCTAGACTAATTACACAATATTTTTCTGAGCATTTATTTTCTTGTATCATGATCAACTTATTGTAAATACCTAAACTTTATTGTTTTTAGTTTACTTATAAGCACCAATGTTTTAAACAGTCTCATTTTTATTTGAGTCTATTTATTTTGAATCTGCTGAGTAGGTGCCTTTAGTTTCATTCTTGCAAAAAGCATAAATACAACAACAGCAAAAAGTGAAAAAAGGATCAACATCTGAAATAAGTTAGAAATTGTTACTTTCGTCATGTAAGCGTTATACCCCTCTACAACTATCTTGTTATTCTTTAAGTCCTTTCCTTTAACGTGCATGTAGACCAAATCGTAGTAGGCTCTATAATTCTTAAATAGATTTTGAGAAAACTGATTTCCATTAAAGTAACTTAATATTGGAAAATCTTGCCAATTGTACAGTGAAGAGTAATACATGTAAAGAACGAATGACTCTTGCCACGTAACTTTCGGATTATAAACAAATGTTGCAAGCTCCATTTCTACAGAGGTGTTAAGTTTCTTTGCAATCTCATTAACAGTACTAAATCTGTTTGTATCAACATTTGAAAATGCAAAATTTGGTTGTAACATTACGTAGTCAAATCCAAGTTCTTGCCATTTGTCGACCCCTTCTGCTCCAAAGTAAGGAATCCAATAAAATTTGAGCCCAAGTAAATGCACCAAACGAGAGACTCCTCTAACTAGTTCATAGTCTTGGCTTGGAACGGTTTCACACATCCAGTAAAATCCAATTAATTTAAGCTTGCTGTAGTTGCCTTCGTTAAATAACTGAATTGTTTTAGTTACATATGTTTTTACGTTTTCATATCTTTCTTCAAGAGTTAGATTCGTAAATGGACGAGGAATCATCACAATTATCTTAACTTCACTAAGAGTTATCTGCTTTGAAACTTCTTCAGCGGCGCTGTTTAAAAGTTCCATTTGACCATTTTTACCAAAGATTTTTTCAGTTAACCACCACAGCCAAGACGTGTACGATGAACCTTTTCCATAACCCTCGTAACTCTCATTAGTGTTAGAAAACTGCCCTAAGAATAGAAAAGTGTTGAAGAAAGAGTCGTTTATACCGCTTTCACTATGGTAAGCTAACAAAAACTTGTAGTCTGACAAGGTCATATTGTTGTATTTGTCGACGTACACTAAAACGATTCGTTGTACGTTGTTGTTAACAGGAGTACTTATGCTTAAAAATTGATTTTCAAGAAGAACTAGAAAAGTAGCGGCATGAAAAATGTGTTTTAGTTTAAAACTCATCTTATTTACACCTTTGCCATACCTTATTTAAAAATTTAAGAAGAAACTGTTTTTATGTTTTCTTCACAAAAATAAAGTCTTATTAAGCTCATCGAATTCTAACTAAAGACATTCTACTATATAAATTTAATCTTGTTAAACAAATCGGTAGCGTAATACTTAAATCAGTTATCCTTGAAGTTATGCCGTGACACTTCTCAATAAGTTAAAAAGGTGGAGCAGAAAGAAAAGCTTATGGGTTTTTCATGTTAATACTGGCTCCTGTAATGGTTGCGACATCGAAATATTGGATGTTTTTACTCCAAGGTATGATGCTGAACGATTTGGAGTAAAGCTTGTAGGCTCTCCAAGGCACGCTGATGTGCTTTGTGTTACTGGTGCTATAACAAGAAAAAATGTTGACAAAGTCAAAACCATCTACGAACAAACTCCAGATCCAAAGTACGTTGTTGCTGTTGGAGCTTGTGCTGCTTCAGGAGGAATAGTTAGAGAGGCTTACAATGTGTTAGGAGGCGTTGATAAGTTAATTCCTGTTGATGTTTATGTTTATGGTTGCCCACCGCCCGCAGAGGTCATACTTAAAGCATTAAAGGAGTTGTCAAACAAAGTTGGTGAGGAACAAGATGAACGTTGAAGAAGTATTGAGTAAAAACGGTTTTTCATTTACTAAAGACAAAAGTGGAAATTTTTGGTTAGAAGTAAAAAATGAAGAAATTACTAGAACATTAACAGAACTGAAAAGATTAGGACTAAATTTCCTATCGTGTATTTCTGGGCTAGATTGTCTTGATAAAGGCTTTTGTCTAGTGTATCATCTTTCAAGCTTAGAAGATTACAGTACTGTTGTAAATGTAAGGACTTATATTAGTAGAGAAAATCCAGAGATCTCTTCAGTAAGTAGTGTATTTAAAGTTGCAGAACTTTATGAAAGAGAAGTTTTTGACTTACTTGGAATAAAGTTTGTTGGACATCCAAACTTGAAACGGCTTCTTTTACCAGAAGATGTTCCAGAAGATTACCATCCCTTGAGGAAAGCATAAAATGTCATCAATACCGCTAGGACCACTTCATCCTGCTTTTAAGGAGCCAATAAACTTCAAACTAAAATTAGAAGGTGAGTTGGTAGCTGATGCTGAAGTAAGGATAGGCTATACACATAGAGGCATAGAAAAACTTGGAGAGAAAAAAACATGGATACAATTTATTTCTATATCTGAGAAAATATGTGGTATTTGTTCATCCTCACATCAAGGATGTTACGTTCAGGGTGTAGAAAGGCTTACTGGAATTACGCCAGAAAAAAGAGGGATTTACATAAGAACACTAACTTGGGAGCTAGAAAGAATGCACAGTCATTTGCTTTGGCTTGGAATACTTATGCACGAAATAGGCCTTGAAACAATGTTTATGTACACTTGGAGGGATAGAGAAAGAGTTCTTGATGTGCTTGAGAAACTAGGAGGCAGAAGAGTTGCTTACAGTACAATAACTTATGGGGGCTCAAGAAGGGACCTTTCCGATAACTTAATTCAGCAAGTTATAAGGTTAAGTGATTTTATTTTGGAAAGGAGCAAGTTTTACGAGAACTTTATACTTAACGACAAAAGGTTTTTGGCTAGAACTAAGGGAATCGGAACACTAACTAAAGCTGAAGCGGAGGAGTTAAGTGTTGTTGGACCCGTTGCAAGAGCTTCAGGAGTCTCAATAGACGTCCGAAAGACAGGTTATGCTGCTTATGCTGATGTTCCATTTGAATTAGTGGTTGAAAAAGATGGTGATGTTAACGCTGGAGCTTTGGTAAGAGTTAAAGAGCTTAGAGTCTCTGCCAACGTAATAAAGTGGATCGTTGAGAACCTGCCTCAAGGTAAGATAAACATTGAAGTTGCACCTTTTTCAAAGTTGCCAGAAGGGGAAGCTATTTCTAGGGTAGAGGCTCCAAGAGGGGAGTTGTTCTACTACCTAAAGAGCAATGGTTCAACAAATTTCGAGAGAATAAAGATAAGAACTCCCACTTTAGCTAACATCCAAGCTGTTGCTCATACTTTAAGGGGACACTATCTAGCAGATGTTCCTGTGATAGCGGCTGGAATTGACCCCTGCATGGGTTGTATGGACAGAGTTGTAATCCTAAATGAAAAAGGAAAAGAGAAAATAATGACTGAGGCAGAACTTGTTGACTACGGAATAAAATGGTATGAGAGGAGATAAAAATGGAACTAATAACTGAGGCCCTAAAAAATCTTTTTAAAAAACCATTTACAGAAGAAAAGAATAAAGAAAAGGATTGGTTCATCAGAGGGAGAATAAGTTTAGAAATATCTAAATGTACTGGTTGCTCTCTTTGTGAAAAAGTTTGTCCATCTAAAGCTATAGCCATGGTAGAAGATAGCAGAACAAAACTTAAGAAGTCCCCAGTTATAGATTTTTCTAAGTGCATATTCTGTGGGCTCTGCGTTGATTATTGTCCAACAAAAGCTTTAGCATTTACAAAAAACTGTGCACTCATTAGTTATGAAAAGAAAGATTACGTGAGAGACTAAAAATGAACGAGATTGTTTTTGCTTTAATTGTTTCTTTTCTTAGCTCTCTACTCGTTTTCTTACTTTATCTTATTTCTAAGAGGAAAATAAAGCCAAGGGAAACGCCGCCATTCTTAAGCGGTGAAAGCATTGGAACAGTTGAATCAGAGTACCACATTACTTGGATCTACTATGCTTCGATCTTTGTACTATTTGAGAGCTTCTTTTTACCAATAGTTTTTTCTTCTGAAGCTAAAGATTTAGCTTCAGTTTTAATTTACGCTTTAATATTCTTAATGATTGCAATCTCAATACCAAAGCCAAGAGGCGGTGAAAAATGATAGCAGAGATAATTGAGTTCATATTTTTGATAATCATTCTTAGTTTTTTAGTAGAATACATTGAAAGAAAAATTAGAGCAAAAGTGCAGCAGAGAATAGGTCCAAAGTACACTGGTCCATTAGGTATTTTTCAACCATTTGCAGATTTTTTAAAACTAGTTTTCAAGGAAGACGTTACCTCATGTGGTTCTGATTGGGTACTTTCAATTGTCTCAAGTTTGCTTCTTCTAACCTCTAGTATAGCCTTAGCTTTCTTTGTTCCGTTTGGAAGCAACAAACCAATTATTAACTATGAATACGGTTTGTTAATTTCCGTTGCACTAATAACAATTTACAGTCTGTTTATCGGAATGCTTGGTTTTTCTCTTACTGGACCTTATGAAACTGTTGGAGTTGGACGAATGCTGCAACAAGTTGTTTCATATGAAACACCATACGTTATATCTCTCTTAATACCTTCATTGTTTGTTGGAAGTTTAAATTTCTCAAAAATAGTAGAGTACCAAAGGAGCTTTCCATTAATTTTGTTTTTTCCAATTTCATTTGTTATTTCTTCAATAGCAATAATAGCAAAACTTGAAAAAACACCATTCGATGTACCGGAAGCAGAAACTGAAATTGGAGGTGGATGGCTCAGCGAGGTTTCAAGTTGGAAACTTGCTTCAATAAAGCTTGCAAGCAACGTTAGTTTCCTTATAAATACTTCGATGATTATAGATTTATACCTTGGAGGCTCAAACAGCTACTTGTTTCAAAATTATAGTTTAGGGCTACTTTGTTTTACCATAAAGTTGTTGTTTGTTGTTTTTTTGCTAACTCTTATAAGTTCAGTACTAGCGAGATATAAAATAGACCAAGTGGTTTCATTTTTCTGGAAGTATGCCACACCTCTAACTATTTTTCAGTTAATCTTATCGTTTTTACTGAAGATACTATTTTTAGAGGTGATTTAAATCTTGGATTTGATAGAAATTCTTGAGTTTGTATCGGCCATAACTCTGTTAATACTGACAGTTGAATCAAAAGAATTAAGACGAACAGTACTTTACTTCTCTTTGTTGAATATAGTTATAGCCTCAATATACTTTACGCTAAACTCCGGAATGGTGGGGTTGCTTCTTGTCTTCTTATACAATGGGGCGATCAACATCTTAGTGCTTCTAACAATTTCGCTAAAGAGAACAACTTCCTCTGATGAAAACAAAGTTGTTACATTATTGGTGATCATAATACTTGGAATTCTTTCGTCATTTTTGCTCTTAGGCTTCACTTCAAACGTTAGTTCGAGCACCCTAACTATAGGAGAAGTGCTTTGGGATATGAGATACTTAGATGTGCTAATTCAAGGAATAATCGCATTTTCAGTACTAATCGTGCTTATTGGAGTATTGGTGAGGTGGAAATAAAATGTTTCTTTATATAGTACTTAGTTTACTTTTTCTATTTTTCGGAGCATACAGCGTAGTTGTAAAAAGAAACTTCCTTAAAATTTTAATTGGCGTTGAGCTCATGTTGTCAGGAGCAAACCTCGCATTTGTTACTTTTTCTTCAGGTAGTACCGTTGCACAAACATTTGTGATCACCTCTTTATTAATCGGTACGATATTTTCAGCAGCTGGAGTTGCATTAGCTATATCAATCTATCGGCAGTGTAAAACTTTGGATGTGGAGGTGTGCAAACAGGAAAATGATTAGTGCCTTGCTCTCAGCTGTTGTATTCTTACCGATGTTTGGGAGCTTTACTTTAAATTTAGTTGGTAAAAGAAAAAACTTTATAGTTGACGCTATACTTCCAGTAGTTTCTTTATTGTTACTTATAGTTGTTGCTATTAATTTTTACAACTACAATCTACCCTTTCTTGAAAGAAGAGTATTTTCAATTAGCATTTTTGAGGTTGGATATTTGCTAGATTACTTCTCTTTATCAATCTCATCTATAGTACTCATTATTAGTTCAGTTGTAGCATTTTACAGCTTAAGTTACTTTAAAGATGATGATAAACAGCATAGATTTTGGTTTTGGTTTAACATATTCATCAGCTCAATGCTGTTATTAGTTTTTTCGAACAATCTCTTATCAACTTTTATTGGCTGGGAGGCAATTGGAATATGTAGTTGGGCTTTAATTTCATATTATTATGATTCAACAAAAAGTTCTTCAAGTAAATTTTTTTCTACTCTAGGAGAGCAATCAGTGTACTCGGGCTTAAAAGCTTTGCTCTATACTTCAGTTTCAGATGTATTCCTTCTTGCATTTATTGGCATCATCTATTTACTAACGTACAGAAATGGAAGTCCAACATTAGAGTATACTCACTTACGTCAAGCATTGAACTTAACACATGAAGATTCTCTTACTACTGCTATACTTGCTCTTTTTTTGATCTTAGGAATAGTTGGTAAGGCTGCACAACTTCCATTGTCTAGTTGGTTACCTGATGCCATGGTAGCACCAACTCCTGTTAGTGCGCTTCTTCATTCTGCAACTGTTGTAAAAGCGCCACTAGTGCTAATTGGAAGGCTTCTCATATATGATCCATTTTTAGTAAGCAACTCACCTTTTCAGCTTTTGGCTATAGTAATCACCTTACCCACAATTGCAATAGCTTCTATAAGTGCTATTGTTGAAAATGATATTAAGAGACTACTGGCTTACTCTACAATCAACCAAATAGGACTTATTTTAGTTAGTTTTTCTCTATCTCCAAGTTTATCTTCTACTTGGACCTCTGCGTTCCAGTTTTTGTCGCACGCGGTCTTAAAGGCCACTCTATTCTTAGTTGCTGGCGTTGTAATTCATGCTTACAATACCAACAATATAAATGAGATAAAGATAGGTATAAAAGAGAATTCAATCCTATTTCTTTCTGCTCTTATGGCTGTTTTTTCTTTAGTTGGTTTCCCACCTTTTTCTGGATTTCTAAGTAAAGAATTACTGCTTCATTCTATAAAAAGCTACAGCGTAGTAATTTATGTTGTTCTTTTACTGCTATCTCTCTTAACTCCTGTTTATTCTTTTAAGTTTCTAACTATTTTTTCATTAAGAAAAGGCGTGAAGAAAGAAGAATCAAAAGAAGTCAGAAATATGTCTCTCTTTACATTTATTCTTTCTTCATTTACATTACTCCTAAACTTCTTATTTTTGTTTTTAATGGCTAAGCTAAACTTAAATATGGAGCTCAGCACGTTGTTTTCTTTAAATAGTCTAGTAATTTTAGCGCTATTTATTGTAGTTTCTTTGTTTTCAACGATTTTATTCATGACAAGACTTGGCTTACTAAACTCAGTTTTCTCAATGCTTAGAAAACTAATGTTGTACGAAAGAATAAGCATTTACTCTTACTATAAGCATTTTTCTATAACGTGCAAGAAGTTCAGTAGAATAGAGAAGTTTTCAACAAGTCTCTATGTGCTTCTTGTTTTGATTGGTTTCTTAATATATCTTTCAATAATGCTGGTGATTGCTATAAGATGATAAGTAGCGCGCTAATGATTTTATTTTTCCTTTTATCTCCAGCTACGGGAGGAGTTGTAGTCTATTTTGTTTCAAGGTTTTTTGGAGAAAAACAATCTATAATAAAACTATTGAGCTTTTTATCGTCCTTACCTCCACTTGTACTCGCTTTTTACTTAATTTATGCTAAAATAAGTAACATTTACTACGGAGACCAAAATGGAGCATATATGTTTATAGACAATTTTTCATTGTTCTTCTTGATTATGTTTTCAATTATTTTTGTTTTGTCGTTACTCTATAGCTTCGACTACATGAAAGGTAGAGCAGACCAAGCAGATTTTTATTCTTCTTTCTTGTTTTTATACTCCCTATCTCTAGGAACAGTTACAGCTGGAGATTTATTTACCTTCTTCATTCTTTATGAAGGTGTTGCGATAGTGGTTATTCTAATTTCGCTGTTCACAAGGAATGCGCCTTCAATAATGGCAAGCGTAAGATACATGAGAATGGTGAGCATAGGTAGTGGTTTTTACTTTTTTGCAACTGCTTTAATCTATGGTAGTACTGGCACTTTAAGTTTTCAACTCTTACCAGCTCAAATTAGTAAGATAGACCCAAAAGTTTCTCTTCTAATTCAGTCTTTACTCCTGGTTAGTTTTGGAATTGAAGCTGCATTGTTCCCACTTCATTTTTGGCTTCCAGAACTTCACGCTAATGCTCTAGCTCCAGTAAGCTCGGCACTTTCCGGAGTTATCGTGACACTTGGAATCTATGCTTTTTCTAGGTTTATGCCACTCATCTTTCCAACTAACGAATGGTGGTGGAGGGAAACTCTATTCATAATATCTTTCTTTTCAATAACTTTTCCAAACGTTTTAGCGTTTGCGCAAGACAATTTCAAAAGGTTACTAGCATACTCAACAATATTCAACCTTGGAATTGCTACGCTACTAATCTCAATTGGTTCTAAGCTTGCTATTGAGGCTATGGTTCTTCAACTTTTTGCTCATGCCATTGCGAAGTCTTCTCTATTCTTGGTGTCTGGCTTTATCTCTAAAAGCTACTCAACATTGAGCTTGAGTAGTGCTAAAAAAAGAAATATCCCTCTAGAAATTAAATTTACAGTGCTCCTATCTACACTAAGCTTGATGGGCTTTCCACTAACGTTAGGATTCTTCTCGAAATTTTTTTCCTTAGTAGCAATAGCTAGCTCAGGAATTTCCTTAGAAAGATTTGTTATTCTTCTAGTAATATTGGCTTCATTCATTTTATCCTTCCCATATTACTTAAAAATAATGAGATGTTTAGTTTTATCAAATGGAAACGAAGAAAAAATTAAAGTTCCAACTTTTATGTTAGTTTCAATGGTTGCAATGGACATATTGTTAATAGTTCTTCCATTTTTTATTCAAGACTTGATAAGTTTAGTTTAAATGCAATTCTTTAAGAGTGAACTTTTACTCCTATCTTTGGACAATAGTTACTTATAGCGCACGAACTGCACATTGGTCTCACAGGTTTGCATACTGACTTTCCGAAAACCACTAATAAATTATTTATCTTCTTCCAATACTTTTTTGGTAACTTCTTTCTTAATGCAACTTCAGTTTCAACAGGAGTTTTTGTCCGTACGTAACCCCACCTATTAACTATTCTATGTACATGTGTATCTACACATATTCCGTACTTATTAAAAGCAAGAGTGATAACTAGATTTGCAGTTTTTCTTCCAACTCCTGGTAGCTTAAGTAACTCTTCTAAATCATCTGGTACTTTTCCATCGTACTTCTTAATTAAGTAATCAGAAAGTTCTTTTAACCTTCTTGCCTTAACCTTATAAAATCCAACAGGATAAATTAGGTTTTCAAGTCTGCTTAAGCTTAGTTTTAAGATATCTTCTGGTTTTTTTACCACTGAAAAAAGCCTTTCAGAAGCTTCCTCGGTTATTTCATCCTTTGTTCTAGAGCTTAGAACTGTAGAAACTAATACTTTAAACGGGTCTTTGTCTTTCTTTGATATTTTCGTTACGTATGCTTCTCCTTTTATTCTTTTTTCAAGTATTGAGATTATAACATCAATGTTTGAGTTGTCTATTGTCATTTTAGTATTTCACCTGTCATCTTGTACCAAATGTAAAGGTCAAGTTCAGCTAAGTTAAAGTTAAGCTTTTTAGCAATTGCTTCTAATATCTTTTCAGTCTCAAGATATCTCTTCTTAGTTAAGCTTCTATTCTCAAAGTTTATCAAGCCTTTGTTAGATAAAAACTTTAAAATATGCCTATCAATAATAGCAACGTCTTTGTAACCAATGTTTCTCAAGAAATGACTTGCTTCCTTGTAACCTAAACCTTTTATATTTTTTACTAAATATTCTCTGATTTCTTTTCCTGTTAAGTTTGAATTGACAAGCTCAAATATAGTTTTTATATGTTCCCTAGCCTCAAAAATATATTCAGCTCTGGTATTCGGAAATCTATGTCCTAAAGACTTGAGCTTATCCCTAAGTTCTTCTTTTGAAAGTGATAAAAAGCCATCACCAATCTCTTCTTGGATTCTTATCCCTCCCCTTGCCGTAAAGTTTGCAGTAAGGATACAAAAACATAGTTCCTTAAAAACATCTTTTTCACCTTTTTTCTTAACTTCTTCAAACTCTTTTATTCTTTCATTTACTTTCTCTCCTACTTCTTCCTTTAAGCTTTTTAGATCTTTAATAAAGTCAGCCTTAACGTATACTACCTTATAGGATGTATGTAAATCTTCTACAGAAGCCATAATCCATGGACTTGAAGAAAATTTTTCAAGAGAAACAATAAAATCTTCAAAATAATCATAAGTACTGCAAGTATTGCAAATATTTCCACCAAAAAGAACATAAATTTTATCGTCTTTTATGTTTAACATTTCTACTGTAACTTCTTTTCCATGGTGTTTTTGAAAATCCTTTATTGCCTGTATTACTTCGTTGTTCCTTTGCACGAGAATAATGCTTTCTTAGTATAATTTAAATTTTAAGTTTTTCTAAGCCAAGAAGCTTGTAGAGGTTTAAGTCTTGTTTATCGAACTTATGAATTGGTTCCTCGAAGTAATGGAAAGAGAAATACAAAGGATAGAACTAAAACTTCGACGATTATTTTCCTTTTAGTAAGAGAGTTCGTGGACTTGAACACGTTTTGACTTAACTTATTTCATTTGATTAACCAAGAGGAAGTAATTAAAATAGTTCAAAAACTTAGAGTAATGGTATGGCGCTTAGGTTAACGATAATTAAGAAGTCACAGCAAAGTTTAAAAAGCTTCATCTAAAGTTCCTAGATTTAAATAATGAGTTCGGAAATTGTAGAATGTAGCATCTGCAAAGACAAAATACTAAAGTCTGAAGCTGTTTTCTTCAACGGAAAGTACTATTGTTCTCATTGCTTCAGAAATTATATAGTAGAAAGACCTTCAGAAGGAAGCATATTTTACGCATCTTTTATAGCATCTCTCATTTCTTCAGTTCTCAGCTTTTTTAGAGGCATCACAGTTGTCTTCTCTTACATCAACGTATCTTCGTTTTCTTCAACTCTCTGGAGCAAAGAAAGTATAATTCTTCTATCAAATCTTTTCTTATTCGTCGGAAGTCTTTCACTTTTTATAAGCTTAGTTTTTCTTTTATCTGGTGTGTATTTACATAATGCAAAAAATGTAAGAGGTAGGCAATATGGCTCAATATCTGTAAAAGTAGACTTAGTTCTAATATTCCTCTTTGTGCTTTTCGTTTGGATGTTACAGTCATCAGAAGTAGTACAGAATTCTTTCGTTTTGTACTACTTAATTGCAGCTGTCCCAAATACAATTTCAGATTCTTTCTTACTTATTGTTTTGCCAACGCTAGGCTCAGATGAGTTCTCTATACGACAGTAAAGATATTAAGCTTTCTAAAAACTAGCAATATCTTTCAATTTAGGAGATTTGTACATGATTTTTCCTGCAACAACAGTCATCAATGTTTTCATATTTTTTAGTTCTTCTAAGTCAACTTCAAATGGATCCTTGTTGATAACTATAAAATCTGCATACTTTCCTTCTTCTAAACTACCAACGTTTTTTTCCTCAAATAGCAAGTAAGCAGACCCAATTGTATAACAGAAAAGAGCCTCTTTTAAAGACAATTTCTCTTTTGATGAATAGTTACTAAAATCAGTATCTTCTCCTCTAGTTACTGCAGCATACACTGTCTCCCAAGGATTTAGCGGTTCTACTGGGCTATCTGTAGAAAAACCAACTTTTACTTTTGATTTGATCATAGATCTAAAAGGATAAGCCCACAAAACTCTTTCCTTTCCTACTCTACTTTCAATCCACCAATCTGATATGGTAAAATGTGGCTGAACAGAAGCACAAACTCCGAGCTTTGCCATCTTTTTTACTTGCTCAGGTCTAACTATAGAAGCATGTTCTATTCTATGTCGATATTTCTCTAGGTTTGAGCCAAGCGTACTGTATGCTTCGAGAGCAACATCAACTGCAGCATCTCCAATAGCATGAATAGCCACTTGCAGTTTATTCTCATGAGCTTTCCTTACCATGCTTACTAAATTTTGTTTTTCTGTTACAAGAGTTCCTAAAGTTGATGCATCGTCATTATAGGGTTTAGAAAGCAACGCTGTTCTAGCGCCAAGAGAACCATCAACAAAAAGTTTTATACCCATAATTTTTAGGTATTCATCACCAAAACTTCTTCCAATGCCTAGAGTTGAAATAAGGTCTAACCCCTCAGACATATAAGTTCTTACTCTTACTGGAAGTGCTCTTCTAAGTCTTAGAGATTGTAAAGATGCAAAAGTAGCTAAATTACAAGACATGAAACCGACTGTTGTTACGCCAAGAGAAGTAGCATAAGCCAATGCTTGACTTAGCATTTTTTCAATTTCTTCCATACTGAACTTTATTTTACTCCTAAATAGTTCTACTGCACCTTCCAATACAACTCCTGTTGGCAAACCTTTTTCGTTCTTATGGAAGTATGAACTCTCAAGAATGTTTTGAGGTAAATCAATGATTTCAAGAGCCTTTGTATTCACTACAGCAGCATGTCCGCACACTCTAGTAAGCATAACAGGAACATCTGGCACAACTTCATCTATATCCCATCGTGTTGGCCAACGTTTTTCCCTAAAGAGTTCTTGATCCCATCCTCTGCCAATTATCCAAGAGCTAGATTTGTGTTCATCATAAAATTTCTTAAGAAGGTTGTTAAGTTCCTTTATAGACTGAGTATCCCTCAAGTTAAGCGAACTAAGAGAAAGACCTAAGCTGTCAAGATGCATATGAGTGTCTACAAACCCTGGCATTACAGTACTACCTCCTAAATCTACAACTTTACCATCTAGTGCATTAGCTAAGTCCTTTGCTTTACCTGAGGTTCCAACGTATAGTATCTTACCCCTACTGACAACTAGACCCGAGGCTCTTCTTACTGGATTGAAGGAAACGTAAATCTTTCCGTTTATGAATCCAACAATATCGGACAGCATTGTAGATTCTACAAAAGCCTTAAGAAATTATAAATCTTAACTTCAGAAACCACTTGAAAAGCCAAGTAATTTTAACCTTAATGTGCATCAGCAATAGGCTGAGAACAGAATAAAACTTTTAGTTAGCGTAAACTTTAAATACTTCAAAGAATCTATCCTTTGACAAAGGGGAGCAGAAAAGATGCGAGTAGCAAAAATGTTCAACTCTTTGCTGATTGTTAGTCTGAGCCTAGTTAGAAAGGAAAGTTTCTGCTCCTCATCATGCTGGTCAAGTTAGGCCACAGCCGCTAGTCTTCTTAGGAGGTGGTTGTGGTGAAAAATAGCTTAGACATAATTAGGAATAACGCATACAGAGTCCTTATAACCGAACCCGTAAGTCCAATTTTAACTGAAACATTGGAGAAAGCTGGCTTTAGAGTTATTTGTCTTGAGGAGAATATGCGCAACCAAGTTGATAACTTAATTGAAGACGCTCATGTATTAATCGTTAGAAGTAAAACAAGAGTTAACAAAGATCTTCTTAAAAGGGCAAAGAGGCTTAAAGTTATAGCAAGAGCTGGAGTTGGCTTAGACAACATAGACGTTTCTGAGGCTTTAAAGCGAGGTATAAAGATAATAAATGCTCCTGAGGGACCCGTGAGTTCTGTTGTTGAACTAACATTTTGCTTAATGATTATGGCTCTTAGAAAAGTTCTACATTCTAACTTAGAGGTAAAGAAAGGACTTTGGATTAGACCAATAGGGTCTGAACTAAGTGGAAAGACACTTGGCATTGTAGGCTTTGGCAGGATAGGAAGAAGAGTAGCAACAATCTCAAAAACTTTTGGAATGAACGTAATTGCTTATGATGTAAGAGATATTAAAAGAGAAGGAAAAAGTCTGGGGGTAAGAGTAGCAAAAGAACTTCCCGAACTTTTAAAGACTGCAGACATCATAAGTCTTCACGTTCCACTTAACTCAAGAACTTACCATTTAATCAGTGAAAATGAAATAAACATGATGAAGGACGGCGCGGTAATAGTAAATACCAGTAGAGGTGCAGTAGTAGATACTAAAGCACTTCTTAGAGCTTTAGAGAATGGGAAAATTTCTGCAGTAGCTTTAGATGTGCTTGAAAATGAGCCGCCAAAGGAAGAGTGGGAGTTTAAGCTAATAAGCCACAACAACGTAGTAGTCACTCCTCATATAGGTTCTCAAACTAAAGAAGCTCAGGAAAGAATTGCAAGGATAGTTGCAAGAAAGCTCATTAGGTACTTTAATCACAATTATAATAAAATAGCTCAAAAGACTTAAACAAATAGCAGTAAGCGTAACAAATATAGGGCTTATTACTTACAAAGTCGTTAAATGGACAGATTATTCCTAAGGTAGAATGAAAAAGGTAAAATGAACAATGAAACGACAAACGCTTAAAAAAGCATTCCAACTTTATTCATGATGCATGTCAATTCGTTCGACAAGTACATTAAAGCAAAAAACATATTTTTAACTCGCATTTTTTACATTGTGTAGCTCTTTTTTAGTATGGATGGTCTATACATGTTTAATAGTAAGGCATTTGATACTACTGTTGTTGAACTAAGGGCCATCGCTATCGCTGCAAGAATTGGGTTTAGCAGTATTCCAAAGAAAGGGTACAATATACCTGCTGCTACTGGAATAAGCGCAATGTTGTAGAAAAAAGCCCAAAATAAATTTTCCTTGATCTTCCTCATGGTTGCTTTACTTAGTTCTATACCAACAACTACATCTCTTATGTCGTCTTTAATAAGTATTATTCCTCCGGTCTCTTTTGCTATGTCTGTACCACTCCCGATAGCTATGCCAACGTCTGCGGCTGCCAGTGCCGGTGCATCATTTATTCCGTCTCCAACCATAGCCACAACCTTTCCTTCTTTTTTGAGCTCTTTTATCACTTTAGCCTTGTCTCCTGGTAAGACTTCTGCAAATACTCTTTGCATATCCAACTTTCTTGCTATTGCCTGCGCTGTTCTCTTGTTGTCTCCTGTCAGCATCATTACTTCAATGCCCATTTTCTTAAGCTCCTCTATAGCTTCAAGAGTGTGCTCTTTTAATGTGTCTGCTACAGCTATCACTCCTGAAGTCTTCCTATTTACTGCCAGTATCATCGCTGTCTTACCATCGTTTTCGAGCTTAGTTAAAACTTTTTCTACACTTTCCACGTTTATTCCATAACTTGACATCAGCTTTCTGTTTCCAAGCAAAATTTCCTTTCCTTTATATGTTACCTTGATACCCTGGCCTGGTATCGCTTCAAATGCTTCTGGGTATGCTGAATCAATACCTTTCTTTTCTGCCTCTTTAACAATAGCCTCACCTAGAGGATGCTCAGAACTTTTTTCAGCTATTGCTGCAAGTTCTAAAATTTCATTCTCTCTTAGCTCATCTAAAGCTATTATGTCTGTAACAGAAGGTTTGCCCTTTGTAAGCGTTCCAGTCTTATCAAATACGATTACCTTTATCTTGTGCGCCTTTTCGAGGTATTCTCCGCTTTTTATCAGTACTCCATATTGTGCTCCCTTGCTCGCCCCAATCATTATAGCTGATGGTGTGGCTATACCTAAAGCGCATGGACAAGCAATAATCAATACAGCTATCATTATTGTTAAAGCAAGCCCAAGTGGTAATCCAACAATAAAGTGCCAGAAAGCGAAAGCACCTATTGCTATGGCTATAACTATTGGTACAAAGTATGACGCCACAACATCCGCTAGTCTCTGTATCGGAGTTTTTGAAACTATTGCCTCTTCGACCATTCTCACGATTTGCGCTAATGTCGTATCTGAGCCTACTTTTGTTGCCTTAACCTTAAGTACGCCTGTTTTGTTTATAGAAGCACCAATAACTTCGTCTCCAGCTTTCTTTTCTACAGGAATGCTTTCGCCAGTAACAACGGACTGATCTACAGAAGAGTATCCTTCGATTACTATTCCATCGACTGGAATCCTTTCTCCAGGACGAATAATGACTATGTCTCCAACTTTTACTTCTTCTACAGGAACTTCTTTCTCTTTACCATCTTCTATAATTCTAGCCATCTTCGGCTGAAGGTCGAGTAGCTTTCTTATTGCTTCAGACGCCTTTCCCTTAACAATATGTTCCATAGTCCTACCAAGGAGAATAAAGCCAATGATTAGTCCTCCTTCAGTAAAATAAACTTCAGGTCCTCTTCCAGCGACTTTTGGAAGAAGTTGAGGAATCCATCCTAAACTTTGAAATGTGTAAATTGTACTATAAAGCCATGCTGCAGTAGTTCCAATCGCTATCAAACTATCCATGTTTGCTTGTCTTGCCCTTACGGCATCTCTTGTTCCTAAGTAGAATTTCCAACCTGCAATAAACTGAACAGGAGTTGCTAGAATAAAAAGCCATAAGTAGTTAGGAAAAATGAAATTAATTGGGTATATATATTCAAAAAATGCTACAAGGCTACCTAAACCCAAAGCAAAAGTCGTCATCTTTTTTAGATATCTTAGCTCTTTTTCAGGCTTCAGAAAGGTATCTAAACAATTTTGGCTGCAAAAATAATATGTAATTCCACCTCTCTCTACCTTGAATGGAGTTTTGTTTTCATCAACGTACATTCCGCAAACAGGATCTTTAGCCACTTATCCCATTCCTCCAACTTTTCTTATTATTTGTTCCAAGCTACTATAAACCCTCCATGATCTAACGCTTAACAGCCATGATGTGCTCGCTTGTGTTCGTGAGTTTCTTCTACATACTTCTGTGGATTACTTTCGAAAGATTTCAGGCAATCTTCGCTACAGAAGTAGTAAGTTTTGCCTTCATATGTTGTTTTCCACTGTGTTTTACTTTCATCTACTTCCATTTTACAAACTGGATCTCTTGCCACTAGAGTTCACCACTCTCTTTCTATAACTGAGTTATACTTAAGCTTTCTTTGTGTTTATGGATACTTAATTTATACAATAAAGTCTCTCAATATGTTTTTCTTTAAGGTATTTCAAGCTGTATTAGCGAGTTTTCAAAAGTAAAAGAAATCGATTTTT
>Ga0207433_10006184_pt1 | contig 20906 bp, 29 predicted proteins | sample YelNatPaOPGAMG01_FD_187559 | JGI IMG/M metagenome (GOLD analysis project Ga0207433, IMG submission 187559) | Hot spring thermophilic microbial communities from Obsidian Pool, Yellowstone National Park, USA - OP-RAMG-01 (SPAdes) (version 3) | ecosystem: Environmental > Aquatic > Thermal springs... | reverse complement strand
GAAGGAGTAGGTATTCCGATTATAGAGGCTTCAGGAAGGGGTTTAATTGTAAATGAGAAGTTAAGAAATATTTTAATTGAAACTGCCAAGAAAAACAACATTAAATATCAGGTTGCTGTTATTGAAGGAGGTATGACAGACGGAGCAATTATATATATTAATAAAGAAGGCATACCAACAGGAGTTTTAAGCATACCAACCAGATATGTCCACACCTCAACTTCAGTATTTAGTATGGATGATTTAAATTGCACTATAGAATTGGCAACAAAGACAATAGAAGAGCTTTCCTTAAGATGAGAGTGATAGATAAGAAAATCTCAATTAATGAGTTAAAAAAGATTGCCTCTGAAACTTTTGGTTATTTAGTAAAGGCAGTTGTAGATATTAAAAAAGAGATAATGGTTATTGGAGGAGAGCTTCATTCAGATGAGGAGACTTTGTTATTGGAAGATGGCAGTAAGCAAAATGATTTATGGGGAATAAATTTATATCCTGATAAATATCCTGATAGAGATTGGATAGAGTTTGATTCAATAATAAATTTAAGGCCGTCTTTAGGAAATAACTCGTGCAATGTAGAAAATTTAGAGATTAGAGAAAAAATTATTGAGATTGTTAATAAACTTATATTTTAATTATGGATTTTAAACATAAAGGGTTAGCAGGCGGAAGGTGGTTTAATTTATCTTTTTTAGAGCAGATGGCTAATATAGGTTCAGAAGTTGAGCGCGCAATTAAATTAAGAAATAAAAAAGAGTTTGAATATGCAAAAGATACAATTAATAGAGCCCTTGAACTTTTATATCTTACTATAGAGGATAATAAAAATAAATTACATCTTAAAGAGATTACAAGATTAAGAGAACTTTTAATTGATTATTTTTATTTTGACAATCAATACAATTCTTCTGATGAATTTTGGCATAAATATTTTTATTGTTTTAATTATAGATTAAACAAAGACAAGTAGGAGGTGAAGTTATGAAAAATATATTTTTTTTAATTTTAATTTTATTTTCTTTTTCTGTGAGCGCAAGACCTTATAAATTTAATAGAATAGATAGAAATAAAGATGGAGTTATAGATAAAAAAGAGTGGAAGACAAGCCAAATTAAAAGACATAAAATAAGAAGTTGGTGGAAAGATAGGGCAGATACTAATAATGATGGAATAGTTGACAAAAACGAATTAGAGGCTTTTAAAAAACTTTTAAAAGAAAGAATGGATTTAAATAATGATGGAGTAATTTCTCCAAAGGAAAGAAGACTCTGTTTTAGACATGCAAGATCAAAGGTAAATACACCTTTAGAAGAAAGATACGATGCAAATAAAGATGGTTGGTTAGATCCGGAGGAGACTAAAAAATTGCTTTCTGATAGACTTACTTTAATAAAAACAGAAGGAAAGGCAAAGGTAGATAGTGCTATAGAAAAAGAATATGATGAAAATAAAGATGGGATAATATCCAAAGAAGAAGCAGAAAATATTATTGAAGAGGAGTTAGAAGATTAATAAGTGCTTAAACTTTCTTCTTCTATAACATTGATTTCTTGATAAACACTTTTTGGCAATTCATAAAAGAACATTGAAGGTCTTGAAATAATTATTCCATTTTTAAAAGTATATTTTGTTTCAGGATAGGTTATATAAAGTAGAGATTTAGTCCTTGTTGTTGCAACATAAAATAGTCTTCTTTCTTCTTCAAGTGCTTCTTCTGATTCCAATGCCTTTGGATGCGGAAATTCGTAATCGCTGAATCCAATTAAAAATACCACCTCCCATTCAAGTCCTTTTGCCTGATGTATTGTTGATAATACCAAAAAGTCTTCTTTTTTTGTTGCGGTTTTTCTTGTTTCGCCTTTAAAGTCTTCAAACGAACTTATTTCAGAGATAAAATTCTTAATAGTAGAGAAGTCCTTAGACATTTTTGCCAATTCTTCTAAATCAAGGATTCTATCATCTGCATCTTCAAAGCTTAAATAACAATAATTTTTATAGAATTTTAATATTGTATATATTGCTTCCTGTGGTTTTAAATTTTTTATTGATTCCATTATATTTATAAATTCCTCAAATCCTTCCTTTTGTCTTGAATGTAAACTTTTCTTAATATCAGAAAAATTTACTCCATCTTTAAATTTCTCATAAATTTTGTTTGCAAAAGACCTGCCTATCCCTTTATGCAGAGAGACGGCCCTTTTAAATGAGAGTTCATCTTTTGGATTAATTAAGAGTTTTAAATACGACAATACATCCTTTATGTGTGCCTGTTCAAAAAATCTTAACCCACCCCTTATAATATAAGGAATATTTCTTTTTAATAATTCAACTTCAAGTTCTAATGCCTGGAAATGTGAACGGAATAAAACAGCAATCTCTTTAATTGGGATTCCCTCAGCAATTAATTCTAAAATTTTTTGGCATACAAATTTTGCCTGCTGGTAAACATCTTTTGTTTTTACAACCATTGGGAGTTGTTCGTCCTTTTTTATAGAAGTTAAAGTTTTTGGAAATTGATTTACATTGTGTTTTATTATTTGGTTTGCCAAAGACAAAATCTGCGGTGTTGAACGATAATTTATTTCTAATTTAAATATCTTTGCATCGTTAAATACTTTTGGAAAATCTAATATATTATTTATATCTGCTGCCCTAAAAGAATATATTGACTGCGCATCATCTCCTACAACTAAAATATTTCTATAGTAAGAACTTAGTCTTTTTAAGATTTCAAATTGAAGACGGTTTGTATCTTGGTATTCATCTACAAGTATATATCTAAATAATTTTGAATATTTCTCGCATAATTCTTTTTTCTGTAAAATTTTAAGCCAATAAATAAGTAGATCGTCAAAATCCATAATATTCGCTTTTTGTTTTTTCTCACTATAATAGCTAATTACCCTTTTTATATGGGAAATATATTCAACTAAATTTGGATAAAAATTATTTATTATCTCTTCAATCTCTTTTTGAGAGTTTACAGCCAAGTTATATATGTTTAAAATAATTTCTTTTTTTGGAAATAATTTTTCTTTTTTTAAAAAACCCAATTCATCAAGGCAGTCTTCTAATAAATCTTTTGAGTCTTCTTTATCCACTATTGAAAAATTAGAAGTATATCCAAATGCTTCAATTTCTTTTCTTAATATTATATTAGCTATATGATGAAATGTTCCAATCCATAAACCAGATATATTTGATTTTAGTAAAATTTCAGCCCTGTTTAACATTTCTTTTGAGGCTTTATTTGTGAATGTTACAAATAAAATATTTTTTGGATTTATTCCATTTTCCAATAAATAAGCTAACCTATATATTAATACTCTTGTCTTTCCACTACCCGCGCCTGCTAAAACTAAACAAGGTCCGTTTGCTTCTAAAACTACTTTTAATTGTTGTTCGTTTAAATTATTTTGGTAATCTAAATTTATAGATTGTCTGAATGATTTTAATATATAATTTTCCATAGATAAAGATTTTATTATTTGTTATTTAATAGAAGTTTTAATTCTTTTGGGGTAATTACCTGAATCCCAAGTTTTAAAGCCCATTTAATTAAACCATTATCTAAAGTAACAAGTGGTAAATTTAGATCTTTTGCTAAAAGGATTAAATCAAAATCTTCTTTGCTATCTATAATATTTTCTCTTGTAGCAACCCGGTATTCTTCTCTTAATGTTTTTATAATTTCTTGTTCATTTTCCTTTGTTAAATTTTTTCTTGCAAATTTCTCAGCAACCCTTAAGCCTTTATTTATTCTTTGACGCATCTCATCTATAAAATCATATAGAAACAAAGCCGGGATAGATGATTCATAAGAAGAGGGAGATTTTTTCTGTATAATATTTGGGTCGATATCATCTTTAATAAATTCTTTTAATTCCTCATATACTGATGGTGGAATAAAAAATGTGATTTTTTTTTCTTTCGCTATATTAGTTAGATTCTTTAATGCATCATATGAGTCTTTTCCAAAATATATATAGGAATCAGGATTTATAAATATATTTGTATCTATTATAAATTTTTCTTGCATATTTTAATATTTTAGGTTATAATTTATTAAAAACAAGATTTTTTTAAAAAAATTCTTGATTTAATGGAAAAAATAAATTAAAATTAATTACAATGAAGAAGATAATTTTTTTGATTTTAATTTTCTTATTATCCTGTAGTGTTAAAGAAGAAACAAAAACTCCAAAAAAAGAAACCTCGCAAATAAACGGACCTTTACTCGCACAGGTTGAAGACTGGCAAATAGGTTTAGACGATTTTAATAATTCTGTTAAGTTAGTAGAAGAAAGTTTAAAAGATAAAAATATCAAAATAGATCGTAAGGTATTATTAGATGAAATTGTAAAAAATATTATTTTATCTTACGAAGCAAAACGGAAAGGTTTGGATAAAGATAGGGATGTTATAAAAGCTGTTGAAGATTACAAGAATACCTTATTGGCAGGAAGGTTAATAAATGAGATTACAAAAGATATATATATAAGCGATAGGGATGTAGAAGCTTTTTATAATCAAAATAAAGAAGTTTTTAAAGGTTCTGCTGAATTTAAAGTTAAAGAATTAGCGGTTGATACCCTTTCAAGAGCACAGGAAATCTCAAGCAGACTTTCACAAGGAGAGGATTTTTCAAGTTTAGCCAGACAATACTCTGTTTTACCTTCTTCTAAAGACGGCGGAGATTTGGGATTTATAAAGTTTGATCCTACAGGTCCTAATAAAAAGTTTGATAAATTTTGGATAATGATTTCTAATATGGAACCCGGAACTATATCCAGCCCTTTTAAGGGAGACGACGGCAAGTATTATATTGTTAAATTGGAAGAAAAAAAAGGTGGTGAAGTTATACCATTGTCAAAGATTAAAGATGAATTAAAGAAACTTTTGGAGGAAAAAAAGAAAAAAGAAAAGGTTGATGAATTTGTTAATGAAATAAAAAATAAATTTAAAATTGTAATTAATAACAATTTATTGGATTAGATATGAATAAAAGAATAATAAATATAATAATTGGTATAGGCGTGGCTTTTATAATGATTATGATGATAAATAATTATATTGTAAGCCAAAGACAGCTTATTGAAAGACTATTAGAGGAAGGCAAGGCTGTAAAGATAGTTATAGCAAAAGTTGATATACCAAAAGATACCATAATTACAGCCGATATGGTTAACCTTAAAACAGAACCAAAGGCTTCAATGCAACCCGGAGATTTGACAAGTTTAGAGTCAGCAATAGGCAGTTTAGCAGTTGTTGATATTTTAAGGGGTCAACATATTAATTCTAATATGCTTCAGGCTTCAACTGCTTTTAAATTTCTTTCTCAAACCATTCCAACAGGAATGAGAGCTTTTACTATTTCTGTGGACCAACTTTCAGGAATTGAAGGATTAATTAAACCCGGTGATTATGTTGATATTATTGGAACCTTTAGATTCCCAACAGGTAGAGAAGGAGAATCAATGCCTGTGGTTGTAACACTTTTTCAAGGCATAAAGGTATTAGCCAGCAATAGAATTATTTCCCCATATCAGGTTTCTCCAAAAGCAGGAACAATAACTTTGGCTTTAAAACCAGAAGACGCAAGAGTATTAGCATACGCTTTAACTATAGGAAGTATAAAATTAACTTTAAGGGCTCCTTTAGATTCATCAGTGGAATATGAGTCAAATGTAATAACATTTGAGACTCTTTTAAAGAAAATGGGGATGTATATGCCTCAGCCAACAGTTACTCAACCCCCAACTGTAGAGGTTTATAAAGGGACATCTCAAAAAGAAGAAAGAACATTTAAATAATTATGGGGTTAAAGATGTTTAAAAAGATTTTTATAATTTTTTCAGTAGTTTTTATTAGTTTTAATGTTTTGGCTTTGGAAGAGAAGACAAAGTCTCAAATTTTGCTTGAAGAAGATTTGTTAGAAGAAGTAGAGATGGTTGTTGGAGATATTCAAGTTTTTAAAGCAGATTTGCCAACAAGAGTTTCTGTCAGAAACCCGGAGATTTTAGATGTACAAAAAGTAAGCGAAAGGGAAGTTGTAGTTGTGGCAAAATCAAAAGGTATAACTTATTTTGTATTCTGGGATAAAAAGGGAGAACATCCATATAATATAAAAGTTTTACCAGAAAATATAGATTACATAAATTCTCAAATAGTCAAAATAGCAAAGACTTTAGGATTAAAAGATATATACACAAAACCATTAAAAGAAGAGGGTAGAGTTCTTATCTTAGGGAGTGTTGATAAATTTGAAGACAAGGAAAGACTTAAATCTGCTTTAGGAAATTTATATAATAGCGTAACTGATCTTACAGAGGTAAAAAGCGGAAAAATTTTGGAAATTACTGCAGAGGTTTTGGAATTAAAAAGAGGTTCTGAAAAATCATTAGGTATAGAATGGCCAAGTTCTATAAGTTTAACAGAACCAGCAAATAGATGGGATAGATTAAGCGGAACACCTGATGCTTTGTTTAGGATAAGCGATTGGACCAGAGAAGTATTTTCTGCAAATATAGATTTTTTAGTAAGTCAAGGAAAAGCAAGAATACTTTCAAGACCATATATTTTATGTGAAAGCGGAAAAGAGGCTGAGCTTATGATAGGTGGAGAGGTTCCAATTTTTCAGACAACAGCTATTATAGGTGGCGCTACTGGTACAAATATTGAATATAAGGAATACGGTATAAAATTTAAAATTTCTCCTGTTATTAAAGAAGATAATATCCAATTAAATTTAAATGTAGAGGTAAGTGATATAGGTGAGGCAGAAGAGATTGGGACTACTTCAACAGGCGTAGGAACTTCTTCTAAAACAGTTACAGCAAGGGCATATCCACTATCAAAAAGAAATATATCTACACAATTATCTCTTAAAGATGGTCAAGTTCTTGTAATAGGCGGTCTTATAAAGCAAAAGACGCAGGAAGAACTTAAGAAACTTCCATGGCTTTCTGAGGTTCCAATTTTAGGAACATTTTTTAAACACTCAGATAAGAAAACAGGCGGAGGTTCCCAGGAATTAGAGGATACCGAATTAGTAATAACACTGATACCAAAAATAGTTACTGAAAAAGAAAAAATCCCTTCTATTCAAACTACAAATATCCAGAAACCGGATGAGGATGTTTTAAGTATATATAAAAAGACAGATCTTCCAAGGGAATTACAAAATTATATTTTAGAAGTTCAGAAGAAGATTTCAGATAATGTTGTTTATCCGGAGAGTTTGGTAAATACAGGTTGGGAAGGTATAGTTTTTTTAAGATTAATTTTAGAGCCTCAGGGTAATCTAAAAGATGTTAGATTGATTAGGTCTTCCGGTTATAAAATATTTGATGATGAGGCAGTTAAATTAATTAGGTCTTTATCTTATAATCCATTTCCAGCTAACATTGATTTAAAAGAACTTAATGTAGACGTTTCTATTGTATATAAAGAAAGAAAATAATATTCTTAAAATCCCTATTTTTAAATAAAAAGTAAATGCCTGCAAAGGTAATTACATTTTTTAGTCTACAAGGTGGAGTAGGAAAGACTCTTATTTCTTTAAATACAGGGATTTGCTTATCCAGAGAAAATAAAAAAGTATTTTTTTTGGATTTAAATTTAGGTGCTGTCCAACCAATAAATAAATTAATTGGAGTTGAAAATAAGTATTGTCTTTTTGATTTAATACCGTATCTTAATGAATTTAAGGAAAACAAAAAAGATTTAACTAATTATGTTTCTACATATAAACATAATTTTCTTTTTTTACCTGCTATTTTTAAACTCCCGCAACGAAAAAATATTACTTCTGATGTGATAAAAAATATTATATCTTTAGCCTCTTTAAATTCTGATTATGTAATTATTGATGCAGGGAATACCTTAAGCGATAATCTGGTTTCTATTTTAGAATCGTCTCATCTTGTGCTCGTTATTCTTACCCCAGATATAGTAGGTGTATATCAGACAGAGTGGTTTTTTGATACTTTACAAAGTTTAGGTTTTCCTTTAACAATGGTGAAGATAATTATAAATCGAGCAGAAAGTTATGGTTCAATAAACTGGCAGGAGGTAAAAGCAGTTTTACCTGTAGAAATTATTTCACTTATTCCATCAGAAGGTAAAACTGTGAATTTAGCTATAAATAAAGGAGTTCCCCTTGTGATTGATTCCCCTTCATCTAAAATAGCTTCTGCTTTATATAAATTAGCCCAGCAATTGATAAAGAGAAATGATTTATATATGGAACATAAAGAATTCAAAGATATAAAAATTAAGGAAGAGGAATTAAAAGGAGAAGAGGCTTTTTGGGAGAAACTTGGTATTTTAGAAAAATTAGAAAGAATTTCACTTGAAGAAGAAGAGGATGCTCTTGTAAAATTTAAAAAAAGAGTACATGAAAGACTCATTGAAGAGTTGGATTTAAAGAGAATTCCAATAGAAGTGTATTCGCGGGATTCTAATAAGATTGGTGAATTGAAAAGTAAGGCAGAGCGTATAGTTAGTACTATTATTGTTCAAGAGGCTGAAGGATTTATTTCCTCTACTGAGATGAGGAAAAAAATTATAAAAGAAATAATAGATGAAGCATTAGGTTTAGGTCCAATAGAGGATTTGTTAAAAGATCCAACAGTTACAGAGGTGATGGTTAATAATAAAGATCAGGTATATATAGAAAGATATGGAAAGTTAGAACTTACAACAAAAAAATTTACAAGTAATGATCAGGTAAGAATAGTTATAGAAAGAATTTTAGCCCCATTGGGTAGAAGGATTGATGAATCTGTTCCATATGTTGACGCAAGACTACCGGATGGTTCAAGGGTAAACGCAATAATACCACCACTATCTTTAACAGGCCCTACTTTAACCATAAGAAAATTTTCTAAGGAAAGATACACAATGGATGATTTAATAAAACGTTTTAATAGTCTGACTCCTGATATGGCTTTATTTTTGGATGCGGCTGTAAAGACAAGAAAGAATATTTTAATTTCTGGCGGAACCGGTTCAGGAAAAACTACTTTTTTAAATATTTTATCAAGTTATATACCAGCAAATGAAAGGATAATAACAATTGAAGATGCTGCAGAATTAAAACTATTCCAACCACACTGGATAAGATTGGAGGCAAGACCGCCGAATATAGAAGGAAGGGGCGAAATAACAATAAGGGATTTATTTAGAAATACATTACGTATGAGGCCTGACAGGATAATTGTAGGAGAGGTGAGGGGTAAAGAGGTTTTAGATATGCTTCAGGCTATGAATACAGGTCATGATGGTAGTATGTCAACAATACATGCTAATTCAACAAATGATGTTATTATACGTCTTGATAGTATGATTTTAATGAGCGGTGCTGAACTACCTTTAAGAGCAATAAGGGAGATGGTGGCTTCTGCAATTGATTTAATAGTTCATACAGCAAGACTACCGGATGGTTCAAGAAAAGTTATCCAGATTGCAGAGGTTGCCGGAATGCGCGATGAAACGCATATAAATATTCAAGATATATTTTTATTTAAACAGACAGGAGTAGATTTGGAAGGAAATGTTGTTGGCTATTTTACCTCTACAGGATATATCCCAACTTTTTATGACGAGATTAGATCAAAAGGTATAGAACTATCAAGAGAAATTTTTGTTCCAAAAGATTAATTATGGCAGAAGGCGTAGAAAAATTACAAAAATTGTTAAATCAACCTGATATTACCGAAATAATGATAAACGGTTCTAAAGCAACTTTTTTAGAAATAGGTGGAATAAAACATAAAGTTGATTTGGTTTTTACAGAAGAGGATATAATGGATATAATTGAAGAATATTTTAATAAGGTTGGTAAACCTATCTCTTATTATAATCCTTATGGAGATGTTGCATTACCGGATGGTTCAAGAATGAATTTAATTACATATCCGTTAGCAAGGTGCGGGACTACTATTACAATCAGAAAATTTGATAAAACACTTAAAAGTTTAGATGATCTACTTAATAAGGGGACAATGAACGAGAAAATGGCGCAGTTTTTAATAGCCTGTATAAAAGGCAAGGTTAACATACTTTTTTCCGGCCCAACAGGCTGTGGTAAGACTACAACTTTAGAGATGCTTTCTTATCATATTCCAGAACAGGAAAGGGTTATAACTATAGAAGATACTGCAGAATTAGTTTTACACCACCAAAATTTAGTTCAGATGGAAACAAGATCTCCGGATAAAGATGGTAAAGGAGAGGTTACGTTAAGAGACTTGATAAGAAACGCTTTACGTATGAGACCTGACAGGATAATTGTGGGAGAGGTAAGAGGGCCTGAGGCTTTAGATATGATTCAGGCAATGTCTACAGGGCATCGCGGAACATTAGCGGTTATACATGCTAATTCTCCGCAAGAGGTAACAAGGCGCCTTGAAGCACTTATACTTTCTTCAGGAATAAAACTGCCAACAGAAGAGATACGTAGAATGATAGGTAATACTTTAGATATAATAGTTCAACAGGATAGATTCCCTGATGGTATAAGACGTATAACCCATATTTCTGAGGTAAGAGGTATTGATGAGTATGGTGAAGTTGCGATTCAAGATTTATGGATTTTTAGAAGAGAGGGTAAAACCCCTGATGGAAAGATAAAGGGAAGTTTTAGAACAGTTATGAGAAATTATCCACGTTTTCATGCAGAGTTTCAGAGACTTGGACTTTTTGATGAAAAAATATATGTAGATGACTTTATTGTTAAATCCAAAAGTACCTAATCTAAAGACTTTTCTTCTTTATGTCAACAATCTTGAATTCCTTTATAAAGAAAATAATCCTAAAAGAAAAGAAAAAAAACCCCCACTTAGGCGTAAGAAAATTAAAAATACTATTAAAAAAAGAATATAATTTAAACATCTCCAAAAGCAGTATACATAATGTATTAAAAAAAAGTAATTATTCAAAGGTTTTAAAACCCTCTTCTTTATATTTAAGAGAAAAAAGCAAATACTCAACAATTATAACATTAATTTCAATTGATAGTTATATTAATATTTACTCTAATATTACAGAGGAATTAAAACCTTATTTTCCTTTGCTTGGTGAAGATACATTAAAAGATATAATAAAATTTTTAAGTTTTTCAAGTTTTATAGGTGGAACTTTAAAAAATAATTTAAAAAACAAAGAGTTTTTAAATGCTTTAGGTATTAAATATATAACGCATAAAGATTTAAATTATTTTTTAGAAAGGGTTGATGAGTATAAGCCATTGATAAGTTTGGAAAATACAATACATAATGCAAGCCGCATATCTACAATAAAATTTTATTCATCTTCCGGGAAGGTAAGCTTTTGCGATGCAAAATTTTTTACATTTTGGGATTCTTTATGTAATATAGAGCATTTTTTTAATTACCTATTTCCTGCCAAAATGCTTTTGGAAGATATGATAAGAAATAAAATTTTTATGTGTTATTACACTAAAAGTTTTGACTATTTATCTTCTTTATTTTTTGATTTTATAAACTGCCTTTCTTCAGGTATAAAGATGATAGATTTTTTAGATAGTTCAGGAAAAATTTTAGAACGATTTGAATTAAGGAATACAAAGTTTTCATTTTTTATCGGGTATTATCCAAAGGTATTAGGTTATAAATTAATTGAAAAACCTAATTTCAAAAGAATATTTAATTTAGATAAAGATATATATTATTCCTGCAATTTATCTAAATTCAGGATAAAGGATAACCGAGAAGTCGTTTTAAAAAATATAATTTTAAGACAAAAAACAATAAGATGGGGAATAATTACAAATATAGAGAATGATTTGGAGGTTATTATAAAAAAATACTTAACCCTTTGGCCATTTCTTGATGAAGGTTTTATAGAAGATTTAAAGATTATTGAAAGTTATATATTCAAAAATACTGATAAAAATAGGGAAAAAAAATTAATACCAGAAAATTTAGCATTTAAAATACCCTATGATTTTATAAAAATAATAGATATATTAAATAGTTTTTTAAAGGAAAATATTGGAAATTTAGAGGCTAAAGTAGGAGTGCTTATTAAATGCAAAAACTTTTATAAACTTATTATACCAAATCTTTCAAATTCTTTTAAAAAGAGTTTTAATAGTTTTTATTTTTGCTATAAGAATAAAAGGATTTTTCTTATGTAAGCGTTTTCTGTTAATTTAAACTTAAAGTTGATTTTTTTTATTATATATGTTATATAAATATGGAGGGTTTATAAGGGAGGCAACGATAAAGGCAAACTCCGATGAGGGGTGCGCAAAGCCACGGGTTAGTTTTAATAGCCGGGCTGCCGAAAGCCTCTAAAAAAGGTTTTAGGCAGCCTGTTTTTTTAAAAGATATGAAAAAGTTTAAAAAATACCAGTCAATATTTGAGTATATTTTAGTTACAGTTGTTTTTACTATAGTGGGTGTAGGTACTTTTTTTGCAACATTAAAAAGTGTGGCTGACAGAAGAGCGGGTTTTTCTAATAGTAATTATTATTCTAAAGATACAGATATAGGTAAAATTGTAAATACAGGGGTAAATAAGGAAGAGTTGCGTTGGCCATCTAAATTTGGACAATATTCATCTGATGCAGAGGGTTATAGCGGAACAATAGAAGAAGCACAGATTGCAGAACCTGATCCAAATAAAGGTTATACATATGGTGAACCTCTTGGAAAATTTTATAAATTTAATTTAGATAATGAAGGTAAATAAAATGATACAAAAAAACAAATTGACCCAAAGTATTATTGAGTATGTGGCTTTAATACTTATTGTTGCAGCCGGTATCTCAGCAATGACTATTTATATAAACAGGACAATTCAGGTAAGGATTAGGCATTTAAACCAAGAATTAAATGAGGAATCGCGCGGACAGGGTTTAATATAATATGTTTAGAAAAATGATAAAATCCCAGAGTATTCTTGAATATTCAATTTTTTTAGCGACAGTTATTGTTGCTTTATTAATTGGAACTGGTGTTTATCATAATGGACTTAGAGATAGTTTAAATATATCTCAAGAAGTTATGAAAAAGAATGTAGAGGGTAATGATGTTCCTTCTGAAATAAGAAATGAAAAGTATTATAGAGATTCTAGAGAGCGTTCTGATAGCAATTGGTATACAAATCTTGACAATAAAAATATAGATCCGGATTTTGACCCGAATAAATACTATTTTCATGAAGGAAATACTGATACAAGTCATATCCCACCGCAGGGAACGATTCTTGGTTATAAAAATACTTATGTTCCACAAGAGCCTGCGGGAGCAGATTATCAGTAAAGAGATAGATTATTATGCGTAAAGAAATTAAAACGCAGAGTTTTATAGAATATGCAACTTTGATTTTAATAATTGTTATTTCTTTAATAGTAATGAATAAGTATGTAATGCGCTCTGTCAGGGCGCGTGTTTCTCATGTTTGGGCAGATCTTTATCACCCACAAATGGGCGTACGTTAAATAAAAAGGAGGTGGGATTGTGATTATAAGAGAAAAAAGTCAGAGCATATTAGAGTATGTTGTTGTTCTTGCTGCTATTATTGCTGCTGTAATTGTTGCGGGTAATAGTATAATAAAACCAAAAGTAACAAGCATGATGCAGAACGCAGGTGATCTTATAGGAGAGAAAAGTGCAATGATAAAGACATTAGGAGGAACTAATCAGTCTAAATAAAATTTTTTAAAAAGGAGGTTAGATGTTAATTAAATTTAAAAAAGCACAGTCAATAGCAGAATATGTGCTATTAATTGGTATAGTGATTGCTGCAATTATAGGAATGCAAAATGAAATACGCAGATCTCTTCAGGCTCGTTATCATGATGCTTTAGGTTATTTGGCTAAAGAGACTAGTAGTTTAGGGAATACTCCACAATGGGAATCATCATCAAGCACAAAGATTACAACTGATCAAAAATCTACAAGACAACTTAATGAATATTATGAAGGCGAAGAGGGAAGAGAAAATGCTTGGATGGAGATTACAGAAAATACCAGTGCAAATTATAGTGTTAGTAAAACTGAATAATTTAAAATTAAAATAAGGGGGTGGATGTTTTAAGATGAATATAAAAAAAGCACAAAGTACATTAGAATATGCTTTGCTTATAGCTATAGTTGTAGGGGCTCTTATTTCTATGCAAAACTTTATAAAACGTTCTTTACAGGGAAAACTTCAGGCCATTGGAGACCAACTCGGTGATCCTTATTCTCCGGGAGCCACAAAAAGAGTAGAAAATACAGTTAGTGGAGCAGAAAAAATAGAAGAGACAACAACTTTTGGAGCAGAAGGTAGGACAACTACAAATATTACTGGAGGTTATCAAAATACTACTTCTAATAGATATATAAAAAATTTAAATGAAGAGAAATGGCCTACAAATAAATAAAAATTTACATAAATTGTTTAAGTTTAAAGAATAAGGTAAAAATGATAAAAAGCAAAGCAGATTATAAAAAAGCTCAAAGTTTTGCAGAATATAGTATTCTTATTGCTATAGTTATAGGTGTTTTATTGACTATGCAAAACTACATTAAACGTTCATTGCAAGGAAGAATTCAGATGCATCTCGAGAGCTTAAGCGCTCCGTACCATTATGGTTCTACTAAATTAAATGAAAGTTCTGCTTCACATGCAAGGACTGTGAGGTTTTCTTTTCCGGGGATAATAAGTGGAAGGATGGATTTAAGCCGGACAAAGGGTTCTTATAGTATTAATTCATATCGTGAACTTGAAAGTAAACCTTAAAAAAAGTATTATGTATAGTAATAAGAAAGCACAATCTTTTGTAGAATATTCTCTACTTATTATAATAATTGTAGGTATTTTGATTGTGATGCACCTTTTTTATTCAAGGTATCTTCAGGGAAATTATAAACAGCACATTGACCGCTTAGGAGGAGAATATACTGGTTATGGAGCAGTTTTGCCCGGACATCAGTGGTATACAGGCGGTAGCGGCAGTTATATGAAAAATATATCAAGTTGGTCATTTGATTATGAACATGGTATAGAGATAAGTTTTGGGATATCAACAGGTGGTTCAAAAGTTTTTACTTCTGGTAAGATTACAGATATATCTATACCAAATTTTTTTGAAATAAATATAAAACCACAATTAGAGGGCAAAGAAGATGAAACTTTTTTTAAAGAAGCAATTTCTTCTGGAAGTTTAGAATATGATAGTGTTAAAGAAAAAGTTGTCAAAGATAAAGATGGGTGGGATTATGGTTATACTGAAGGTGAAATAAAGGAGTTAGAGGACGCGTCTTTAGTTGATAATTTTAAAAATAAAAGTATAGCAATATCTGAAAAATACAAACAAACAGTTGATTATAAAGAGGATGAAGAGGTCGAAAAATTTAAAAAATTACCAGATGAAAAAGGTTCTAATTTAAAAGCAAAAAACATAGAATATGCAGAAAGAGAGGGTTATTCTTTAAATACAGATGAATAAGGTTATTTAGAAATAGATTGATATGTTTTTAAGTTTTAGAAAAAGGTCTAATGCGCTTTTAGAATATATTTTTTTAATTGGTATAATTGTATTTGCAGTTTCAGGAATAGTTAAGGTTATGGAAAGGCATATAAAAGCTTATGTAAAAAATGTAAACGATAGTACGTTAAGAAAACCAATAGGATTTTTGTGGCAGGGCAGCCTTAGTGTATCTACGCAAGATCAATATAATGAAAGGATTGAGACTTTTGAAGGAGATACACAAGAAACAGGCGCTTTAAGCACTTCTCATACAAGCATTCAGTTTCCAACTCCGCCTCATGTACTTGTAGCTGGTTTGCATGTTCAGGACCCTCCTGATCCCGGAGGAGAGGGTGGTCAGAGAAGAAGAAATCCTATTGGTAGACGTTTTCGTGAAAATTATGAGTCGTAGAACAAATTAAAAAATATGGATAAAAGAACGTTTAAATTAAGTCAGGCAATGATAGAGTTGGCTATATTAGGACCTTTACTTTTAGTTGCTTTTGGTATAGTTGTTATGTATATTGCTAAATTAAATAATGACCAGTGGATGTTGATGTCTGCTTTTAGAAATGCATTGCAGAAAGCACATGATACTAATAAAATTATAAGTTTTGGAACATACGATGACAGGAGAATGGCTTCTGTTTCCCAGCCTATTTTAGGTGAAAAAATTACATCAAGCGGTGCAGGAAAAATCCACTGGGCAATTAAGAGCGTAGCAGAAGGAGACGAAGATACCACAGCTGAGCCTGAGTCTTATATTAAAATAAATGGCGGTGCAATACCTGGATTATATGAGTATAAACTCACTGGTAAATCCGGTGTAGAGCCTACATATTTTACATTTACTTCTTCAAATATTAAGGTAAATACTCAAAACAATCAAACTACAACAACACGCTCCGGTGGAGTTGGAGAGGTTATGATTTATAAATTAGGTAATCAGATTTTTGTTCAGGGGAGAGGCCATGGTGCCTCAAGGACTTTTAACGTAAAGGATTAAAAAGTAATATGAAGGCGCAATCCACATTAGAATCAACAGTTGCTTATCTTGCAGCAGCAGCAATATTAGCAGCAACAACAGCTGTTTTTGGCTGGGGAATATCTCATATTCCTATAAGACAGATTACTTATGAGGCTACAAGGGTTTTAGCAGGAACTCCAAGGTCAAGAATGGTAGATGAAAGGGGTGCAAAAAGGACATTTTCTATACCTGTATGGCCAACATATTGTGCAGGTGGAGGTAGTTGTGGTTATGCTCCTTAATTTTAAAAAGAGTCAGGTAACAGTTTATTTTATTTCTGTTATTGCTATACTTATAAGTTTAGCATTTGTTGTAATTATGGTTGGAAAAACCGCTAAGGATAAGACATATGCTGATAATGCTGCTGATGCAGGAGCATTAGCAGCCTGTTCAATTATGGCACAGGCATTTAACGACAACTCAGCAGCAAATGGACTTGAAGATGGAGCAAATGGAGAGGAGAGAGCAGATGAGATGGCGCACAATTCAAAAAATGCAGGAGAAAGGGAAGAAGCGGATAGACGTAGATATTATGAAAGTGTTTTGCCTACAAGCAAGGCAGCAACACCTCCTGGAACTAGTGGATGGCAACATGGAGCGGGTGAGCAAATAGAAGGCATGAAGGAAGAAAATCGTCAAATTGAGCGTAATACTACCAAAAGTTGGGAGAGGGGTCAAAAAGAACATCAAAATGCAGCAAATAATATGCAAGAATATACAGATAATGCCATAGCAGAAGGTTACCAGTTATGTTTTAGAAATTCAGGTATTTCTCATAGATTAGGTAAGCTTTCTTCAAAGTTATATCAGAATTTTTTAAAGAGTTTACAACCGGGTGCTGTTAAAAGTGGAGAGCCTAAAACATTTGCATGGGTAGATGGTGCAGCAAGATTTCATATAGTAACTTGTATAATTGAACTTGAACCAACTGATAATTGGATAATAACTACGTCTGTAGATTCTTACAGTACAACTATGAATAAGTTTACAGAGGCAAATATGGCGTATAACGAATCTCAAGCATCTCATGCGGCCGGAGAAGCTAGTGCACAAATTGCAGAGGCTCTTTATCCATGTGGAATATGGCAACCTCCCCACGCTGCTACACATGCACATAATTCTGTTGGACATACTATAGCTAATGATGGAACAAGACAGTCAGAAGAGGCAAGTGCAAAAGAGATGAATGAGGAAAAAAAAGTAGAAAAAGCAAAACAAGTAAATCCTGATGATCATATAGCGTATAGAAGCGACATTATTCATTCCCGTATGGTTGTTGCTATGAATTTTCAATTTCATATGGGTTCACCTATAAAAAGCACTTGGGGTGATATAGATGAGATGACATTTTATCCTCCTGTTTTTGCTACAGCAATTGCAAGTTTTAATTATACAGGTAAAGGAAATATAAGTAGAGGAGGAGATGCCACAAAAGGTTCTGATCCAAGACATGAGTGTGGTTTAATTGCAGCTTTTTAATTTTTTATTATGAGATTATGTATTGGATTTGTCTTTTTTTTATTTTTTACTATTTCTGCTTTTTGCGAATTTTATCTTGTTGAACCTCCAAATACAATTTTGATTTCAAAAGAGGAAAAAAGTAAAGATAAATCTTTATCCGTAGTTGTATATAAATATGAGACTGAACTGCCAAGTGATCATATAATATCTTTTTATCGTTCTGTTTTAAAAAATTTAGGCTTTCGTGAATCTAAGAAAAAATTTTCAGATAATAGTATATTTTTTACAAAAGGTCTTGTTTCTCAGGTTCTTTTGTATATATACCCGCAAATTAAAAATATTCCAGACAATAAGCAGAAGTATTCAATTACTGTATGGGATATAAAAGACATATTATTTTTATCAGGTTTCTCTTTTCAGGCACCATTAAAGATTGATTTTGCCCCTGTTTTAGACAATGCAGTTGAAGCTTTTCAGGTTATAGATGGCAACCCTGTAAAACTTTTAAATCATCACCTTTATTTATCAAATAAGGGTTCTGAAGAGATTACAAGATTTTATAAACAAAATATGGTAAAATATGGTTGGGAATTAAAAAATGAGGTTTCATATTCTGGAAGACAAAATTTTTTACTTAAATATTTAGAGGATATGTTTCGCGATGCCGGTATAGACCCAAATAGTTTATATCCGAATATTGAGGTAAATTTTAAAAGTATTACCTTAGAGTATGAGCAGAAAGGAAAAAGTTGTGTTGTAAATATAATAGAATTTCTCGATCCGCCCCAAGTTTTGGAAGAAAATCGTATTGACCCTGAAGCATTTATTAGATATGGAAATGTTTTAATAAGTTTAAATATGGCAGAGAAAACTTTTGAAAATATAAGAAAAGAAACAAGAAAGATATTTGATAAATCAATTGAAGACCTTAAAAATTTTTTGGGTTATTGATATGTTTTTTAAAAAAAATATTTTTTTAATTTTTCTATTTTTATATTTAAGCGCATTTAGCCAGACACAGACGCCTTTTCCTAAGTATACAGAGATAATTTCCCAAAAGAAAACTTCTGAAGCAAATGTTGAAAGAATAGTTTCACATTGTTGTTCTTCACTTTCCAAAGAAGAGATTTTGCAGTTTTATAAAGAGATATTTTTTTCTCAAAAAATGAAAGGCGGAGAATCATTTGGTTCAGATATAATAATGTTTGAACGTTTTCCATTTTTAAGCAAAAGTATAAGATTTATTGATGAAAATAGTAATAGAAGGTGTTATATTTTAGAGGAGAATTATTATAAAAATATAAAGGTTCTTCCAACCGCTGGTTTTACTTCTCCTCAGAAACTTGATTTTATGCCAACTCTTTCTAATGCTATGCAATTTGTATATAGTACCTATTTTTATCCTATGACAGCTGTTTGGTATCTTTCTTTCGCTACTCCTGATGAGATTTGTGATTTCTATATTAAAAATATGCCATCCTTTGGCTGGAAATTGAAGGATGTAGTTGTAAATAAAGGGATTTTTAATTTTTATGATTTTTTTTTAATGGTTGACCCTTTTAGTAAAGCCTTACCAATGTTTAAAGATTATGGATATCAGGATTTTATACCACCTTTAAGTTTATATGGTAAAACTTTAACTTTTATTAAAGAGGATAAGTCCCGTATTACTATTACTGTTTATAAATTTGATGATATTTTACAAAAGGCAGAGAATAGCGTTTGGGATGTTTCAGATTTTAAAAATTATGGGACAACAATTATTGGTATATTTTATTTTTCTAAAAAAGTTAATTGATTTTGGAGAAAAAAATGAGAAGATATAAATTCCACAAGTCACAGGAGATGTTAACATATGCTGCCTTGATTGTTTTTGTTATTGTTGCGCTTATAATTATGTTTGGATATATTAAAAACCGTATAATGGGAAGTTATCAACAGGCAGGTGATGCTATAGGTGAAGGTGAACAAAAAGATTAAATTTATTGACTATAAAATTATATATTTTTTTGTCTTGATATTATGTTGTTTTTTGTCTTTTGCTGCAGTTGTTGAAGAGATTGACAAAAAACTTGATAAACTTAAACCTCCTCAAACAGAATTGGTTTCAAAAAAAGAAGATTCAACACAACCATTTATGAAAATTATTCAATATAAATATAATTCTTTAAGTAACAAAGAGACGATAACTTCTTTCTATAATAGTATGTTTATAAATGAGGGATTTACTGAACTTGATGCATATTCTGCAAGAAAAGAAAGTAAATCCTTTGGCGAAAAATATGTTTATTTTTTTACAAAACCAAATGTTTTGATTGTATTAAATATATTAAGGCAACCGGAAAATGATTTTTGTGTTTATTATATTACTATAAATACTTTAGATACTAAGGCAATAAAAGATTTTAATTATATTAATGAATAAATGGCTTTTATTAAAATTAGATTGATATTTCTTCTGGTTTTATATTCTTTTTTAAGTCCTGTTTTTTCCCAAGAAGAAAGAGATAAAATTGCTGATTTTTTACCACCAAATACTGAATTGGTTGAAAAGAAGATTTCGGGTCCGCAACAGAAACCAAGTCTTGTTATATATAAATTTAAAACTTCAAGTTCAAAAGATACAATTCTTAAATTCTATAAAATTTTTTTTGCCAATGAGGGTTTTGCAGAATACGATAATTATTCAATCGCATTAGATAATAGCAGCAAAAAAATGGAGTATTGTTATATTTTTAATAAACCCGGCTATTTTCTTATTTTTACTATTACCCCTTTAGAATCAGAGGATGATAATTTTCTAGAGGAAGATTCTTTTTATTACTACATTACTATCCATTTATTATCATAAATACTAACATTACCTATATCAATTCTTAAAGAAATTATTGATAAACAGAAGAACAGAACCAGTTTGTATAAAAAACT
>Ga0207433_10006174_pt1 | contig 20932 bp, 20 predicted proteins | sample YelNatPaOPGAMG01_FD_187559 | JGI IMG/M metagenome (GOLD analysis project Ga0207433, IMG submission 187559) | Hot spring thermophilic microbial communities from Obsidian Pool, Yellowstone National Park, USA - OP-RAMG-01 (SPAdes) (version 3) | ecosystem: Environmental > Aquatic > Thermal springs... | reverse complement strand
TCCTTTAAGAATAATTAAATATTATTCTACAGATGAATATATGATACTTGATAAACCAGCAGTAATGAACCTTGACCTGGTTGAAAATTCAGTGACAAAAACAGAAGAGAACAGTTTACTCGAAATACTTGACCAAACATCAACAAATATGGGAGCTAGATTGTTAAGACGATATATACTTCAACCATTAACTAATGTTGATAAAATAAAGGAACGCCAGGAAACTTTAACTTTTTTTATAGAAAATGGAATAACAAGAAGAAAACTTGAGCAGTTATTTAAACAGATATCAGATATATCTAGAATATTATCAAGAATATCCACAGGGCTCGCTAATCCTAAAGATTTGGTTGCACTCAAGGAAACACTAAAACTTGTTCCTGAGATAAAATTGTTATTAAATAATGCGCTTGATACATCACCGAATAAACCTAGAATATTATTGTCATTAATAGAAAATCTATTTGAGTTAACTGATATAGTCAATCTAATTTCTGCCGCTATTGTTGATAATCCTCATACAGATCTACATAAACCAGGGTTCATAAAAAATGGATTTAATCCAGAACTAGATGAATTACGTGAAATAAGTAATAGTGGAAAAACTTATTTACTTGAACTTGAACAGAAGGAACGTAAACGAACTGGTATATCATCATTAAAAATAGGTTATACTTCTACTTTTGGATATTATATTGAAGTAAGAAGACCGAACTTGCATCTTGTTCCACAGGACTATATTAGAAAACAGACACTTATCAGTTCAGAAAGATTTATCACTGATGAACTAAAAAGATATGAAGAGAAAGTGTTAACTGCTGACGAAAAAATTATTCGTATTGAACAGGAAATATTTAATCAACTACAGAAAGAAATTGTAAAAGAATCATTTAAATTACACTCTATTTCTGATGCTATATCAGAAATAGATGTTTATATCTCATTAGCGAAAGTGTCAGAACAAAATAATTATTGTAAACCAGATGTTAATTACGGATATAAAATTGAAATTAAAGAAGGACGACACCCTGTTTTAGAAAAAAAATTAAAAACAAATTCTTTTGTTCCTAATGACATTTCTATTGATGGTGCTGAAAATAAAATAATTATTCTTACAGGTCCAAATATGGCAGGTAAATCAACTTTTCTAAGACAGGTCGCATTGATAACTATTATGGCACAGATAGGTTCATATGTACCAGCAAAAGAAGCTTCTATTGGAATTGTTGATAGAATATTTACAAGAATAGGTTCAGGAGATAATCTTGTTGGTGGCGAATCAACTTTTATGGTTGAAATGCACGAAACAGCTAAAATATTATATAATGCTACTCCAAGAAGTCTTCTTATACTTGATGAAGTAGGTCGTGGTACTTCTACTTTTGATGGTATTTCAATAGCATGGGCTTGCATAGAATATTTGTCTAAATTAACTAATGGTAATAATATTGGAGCAAAAGTATTATTTGCTACACATTATTTTGAGTTAACAGATCTGGCTGATAAATTAAATGGGGTCAAAAACTACAATGTTGCTGTTAGAGAATGGCAAGATGAAGTAATTTTTCTTTATAAGATTTTACCTGGATGTGCTGATAGATCATATGGGATACAAGTTGCTAAATTAGCTGGGTTACCTAATACTGTTATTGAGCGTGCAAAAGAAATTCTATCAGAATTAGATAAAAAATCAGAATTTGATTCTTATAAACTCGACGGAAAAACAAATGAACAACTTAATCTATTCTTACCGACATATCATCCAATATTAAATGAATTAGAGAAAATAGATATAAATAATACCACTCCATTAGATGCATTAAAAATATTATCTCATTGGAAAAAGGAGTATTTGAAAAAAAATGATTAACGAAAGAAGAAAACATAAACGGTTTCCAGTAATGAAAAATCTTATAAAACCAATAGAACTTATTTTTGATACCACATCTAATAAATTACATGTTCCTGCTGTGTTGTTAGACCTATCAGCAGGTGGTATCGGATTATTAACTTTTGTTCCAATAGAGACAGGTACAAAAATTATAACATATCTGATTTTTGAAGGATTGAATACAGGTCCTATTGAAGGAAAAGTTGTATGGGTAATAACAAAAGGTGAAAGTTGGCGAGTTGGAATAGCTTTTACGAAAATTGAAAAAACTGATTTTGATAAAATAAATTCAATTGCTCAGGATTATATTGATTGTGAAACACAAATATCTATGAAAATAAAAAATATATGTTATAATTCATGTAAATATTGGCCATTGTGTAATAAACCAATAAAATTAGATATAAAAAATAAAAATGAATGAAAATAATTATAATAACAGTAAAATACATATACTTTCAGAAGATGTAATCAACAAAATAGCTGCTGGCGAAGTTATTGAACGTCCCGCAAGTGTTGTAAAAGAACTTATTGAAAATAGTATTGATGCTCAATCAACAAATATTTATATTGAATTAATTAATTCTGGTAAGGAGTTAATAAGAATAAGCGATAATGGGATTGGAATGACTTTAGAAGATGCAAAACTATCTATTCAGAGATATGCAACAAGTAAAATTACTGAATTTAATGACTTATTCAAACTCAGAACAATGGGGTTTCGCGGTGAAGGGTTACCCTCAATAGCAAGTGTATCAAAATTAAAGTTAGTTACCAGAACAGCAAATCAAAAAAATGGTTATGAACTTGTTATCGAAGGGGGAAAATTAAAAAGTTGTCGTGAAATAGGGACATCTATCGGGACCATTGTAGAGGTTCGTGACCTATTCTTTAATACACCTGCGAGAAAAAAATTCCTTAAAAGCGATTTTACAGAACGAGCAAACTTGGTTCATGTTATTGAAGAATTGGCAATATCTTATTATAATATCGGGTTTAATGTAATCTGTGAATCAAAAAATATATTATCCGCTCCAATTACAAAAAAAATTGATGAACGAATAATTGATATTTTTGGTAATGAGTTCTATGAAGGATTAATTTACTTTGAAGACGATTTTCAATTTTTTAAAATAAAAGGATTTATCTCAAAAATAGAATATAGCCGTCCTAATAAAAATTCACAATATTTTTTTGTTAATAACAGACCTATATCAAATCGTATATTATCCCAAGTATTATATGATACTTATCGTGATAGTTTACCTGTAAATAGACATCCAACAGCAATTATATTGATAGAAATTGATCCATCTAATATTGATGTAAATGTACATCCAACAAAAAGAATGGTAAAATTCGATAGAGAAAAGGAAATACGGGACTTAATTTTTAATACCTTAAGAAAAAATTTGGTAACACAAAAATTACCTGTTTTCCATATGAGTGAACCTGAATTTAATAATATAACTCCTAGTTCCAGTTTATTTTCTAAGCAAACTTATGAACAGATTAATCTTACTCCTAATGTAACAGATATTCGAAGTACTACTTCAGATAAAAATATTATAAATGATGAATTATTGATATTAGGACAACTTTACGATACATACGTGCTTGTACAAACATCATCAGGATTAGTTATTGTTGACCAACATGCTGCTAATGAAAGAGTGTTATATGAGAAATTTATCAATTTAAAACAAAACGGAGATATTAAACAAGAAATGCTTATTCCAGAAACAATTGAAGTAAAACCGTCTGAAGATATTATTTTGAAAGATATGATTGATATAATAAATCAACTTGGGTTTAATATAGAACAATTTGGTCAAAATACATATGTTATAAAGTCATATCCTGCTATTATAGGTAAAATAAATCATATCAAAGAGTTTATCAAAGAGTTTATTAATATTATTGTTGAAGGATTTAGTATTACACAATCAGGACAGTTAGAACCAGAAGAGAAAATTATACGCGCTGCATGTAAGGCTGCTGTAAAAGCAAAAGATAAATTACATAAACAGGAATTAGAACAACTTTTGAACGAATTAAAATTATGCACACAACCGATGTGCTGTCCACACGGACGGCCAACAATGATACATATTACTATTGATGAACTTGAGAAAAAATTTCGACGATAGTGTAATATATGATTATAATAACAGGTCCGACTGGAAGCGGTAAAACGGATTTAGGAATAAAATTAGCAAAAGAAATTAATGGTGAAATAATATCTGCTGATTCAAGACAGGTCTATAAATATTTAAAAGTTGGGACAAGTAAACCGGATGGAATATGGAAAAATGGGAAGTATTATGTAAATAATATTCCTCATCATCTCATTGATATATTATCACCTGATACTGTATTCAGTACAGGTGATTTTGTCAGATTGAGTAAATCAATAATAACTGATATAGAAAAAAATAATAAAATACCTATTATTGTAGGCGGCACAGGGTTATATATACGTTCACTAATTGAAGGTTTAACAAAACTGCCACCTAGAAATAATGAAATACGGATGAAATTAAATCAATTGGTTGAAAATTTTGGTAAAGAATATCTATATAACCTTTTATATAATATAGATAAAGAAAAAGCAGAACAAATACATCCTAATAATATTAGCCGGATAATTCGTGCATTAGAAGTATATTATTTAACAGGTAAACCTATCTCAAGATTATATAAAGAAGAATTGAAAGATGGATTGAATAATAGAAATATATGTTATTTCAGTATCCTCTATCCACGTGATGTCTTATATAAACATATTGAATCACGGGTAATTTATATGTTGAATAATGGAATGATTGAAGAAACAATCAATTTATTATCTAAAGGATTCAGTGAGAATTGTCCAGCATTACAATCCCTTGGTTATAAATATGTTATACAGTTTATTAATAAAAAAATTAATTATAGTGAGATGCAACAATATATTACCCGTGATACAAAACATTATATAAAACGGCAGATGACTTGGTTTAAAAAAGAAAAAAATATAAATTGGATTGATTATAAACTTATTTTAGATGATACTAAAAATAAGGCAATTGATTTTATTTTAAATAAATTTTATGGAAAAAGTTATTGTAGTTGCAATAAAATATCCTAATATACCATCTATTGAATTAAATAATTCTCTTCAAGAATTGTCAAGATTAATAAATACTGCAGGTGGAGAAGTTGTTGAAACTGTAATTCAGAAACGAGATAAACCAGACCCTTCGTTTTTAATCGGTTCGGGAAAGGCTACAGAGATAGCTAATATAGCAAAAAAATATAATATTCGTGCTGTAGTTTTTAATAACGAACTCACTTTTACACAACAACGAAATCTGGAAGAAGTAATAGATGCTAAAATTATTGATAGGACACGACTTATACTGGATATATTTGCATATAGAGCAAGAACAAAAGAAGGTATTTTACAAGTAGAATTAGCACAACTTAATTATTATTTACCAAGATTAACCAAACGTGGTATAATGTTTGATAACCAAGTTGGCGGTATTGGTGCACGTGGTCCAGGTGAAAGAAAATTGGAATATGATAGAAGAAAAATACGGGACAGAATTGCAGTGCTAAATCGAGAAATTAATAAAATACAAAATTTTAGAACATTACAAAGACAGAAAAGAATAAGTAAGAATATACCAATTGTTTCTTTGATAGGATATACGAATGCAGGTAAATCTACTTTACTTAATACTCTTACAAAATGTTCACCTGAACGCATGGTATATGCTGATGACAAATTATTTGCTACACTTGATCCAACTATAAGACGATTAAAATTACCATCAGGTAGATTTATTTTAATAAGCGATACTGTTGGATTTATTAGAAATTTACCACATCAACTTATAGCAGCATTCCGTGCTACACTTGAAGAGATTAAAGAATCAGATTGTTTAATACATGTTATTGATGTCACTTCAAACGAACGTAAATTACAAGAATCTGTTGTTATGCAAACATTAAATGAAATTGGTGTAAAAAATATACCAATTATAAATGTTTATAATAAATGTGACTTGTTTAACTATAAAAATATACCAAATGAACAATATATAAAAATCTCAGCAAGAACAGGATATGGAATAGAAAATTTATTAAAACAAATAGATAAAACTATTGAATATAAAAAATTGTATAGAGAATTAAATCTGTCGTATAATGATATATCTTTAATTGATATAATTCATAAATACGCAAATGTTGTAGAAAAATTATATACTGATAGTTATTTGAAACTTAGATTACAAATAGATAACATAAACTGGAATATACTTAAAAAGAAATTGAAGGAACAAAATTATGAATATCGCTAATTTTCTAACAATAATACGCATTATTCTTGTGCCGTTTTTTATTTATTCACTTTATAATTATCCTTTAACAACATTTATACCAAGATTGTTATTTATCATCTGCATACTAACTGATTTTTTTGATGGTATTTTAGCACGTAATTTTAAAATGAAAACAAAAATAGGTTCATTCCTTGATCCATCGGCTGATAAAATACTTTTATTATCAACATATTTTGTACTTTCATCATCGAGATTATCTGTTATACCTGTATGGTTGTTTCTTATAATACTAGGTCGCGATATTATTATTTTATTTGGTTGGTTATTAATTTATATACTAACAGGTATAAGCAAAATAAATACAAGATTAAGCGGTAAAATAACTGTTTTATTTGAAACATTAAGTGTATTAGTTGTTTTATTTTCATTACCATTTACCAAAGTTATGTTTAATTTAACTGCATTTGTTACTTTAATATCGTTAATAGATTATTGTATAATTGGTTTTAAAAAAATAGTGAATCATAATACTTAATTAAATTTTTTTATAACAATTTTAATCATAAAATGAGTAATATAATGAACTTTATGCTAATTGCAATTGTTTGTTATCTCGTTGGAAGTTTTCCAACAGCATATATTGTTACAAAATATATAAAAAATATTGATATAAGAGATTTTGGTTCCGGTAATCCTGGTGCAACAAATGTTTTTCGTATTGTAGGTAAATTACCAGGAATAATAACATTATTAATTGATTTTTTGAAAGGATTTTTACCAACTTTATTTGTAAAATTACAATATCCAAAATTTACTCTGTTCGTTGCAATTTGTGGAGTATTAACTATAGTCGGACATATATTCTCTGTATTCCTGAAATTTCGCGGTGGTAAAGGTATTGCCACAGGTTCTGGTTTTATATTAGCAACAAAACCTGAAATTGGGGCTTTGGGGATAATTGGATTTCTGATAACATTGTTTGTTACTAAAGTTGTCTCAGTGAGTTCAATAATGTCCGTATTATTGATAGTAGTATCCATTTGGATAATAAATAAACAACAAACATATAATTTAATAGTTACCTTTATTGGAGTATTAATTATAATAAGACATAGAAAAAATATAATAAAATTGATTGAAGAAAAAAGAGGAAAAGTTAGATGAATGAAAATATTGCTGTATTGGGAGCCGGGTGTTGGGGAATAACTCTTGCAACATTACTATCAAGAAAGAATTATAATGTATCTGTGTGGGAAATTTCAGAACAAAATGTAAGACATATCTCTAAATATCGTAAATTGAAATTCTTGCCAGGAGTAAAGATACCATTGTCAATTAATATAAGTTCAGATATGAAAGAAATAATAACTGATAAGAGGATTATTATATTCGCCGTATCATCACAATATGTTCGAGAAACAGCAAGAAGTATTAGTAAATTTAATATTGATAGTAATTGTATAATAATAAATGCTGCAAAAGGACTTGAATTGAATTCCATGAAACGTATGTCTGAAGTAATTTCTGAAGAATTACCTAAATTCAAAGAAAATATATGTACTTTATCAGGACCAAGTTTTGCAATTGAAGTAATGCATAAAATTCCTACAGCTGTAGTTATATCAGGTAGAAATATTGAGATATTAAAAAAAATACAGAAATTGTTTTCAACTGAATATTTCAGATTATATACTAATACCGATATCATTGGTGTAGAGTATGGAGGAGCATTAAAAAATATTTTCGCTATTGCATGCGGGATAAGTGATGGAGTAGGTTACGGTGATAATACCAAGTCAACAATTATTACAAGAGGTATAACAGAAATTGTTAAATTAGGGACATGTTTGGGAGCAAAAAAGGAAACATTTTTTGGTCTTTCAGGATTAGGGGATTTAATTACAACTTGTTTCTCTAAACATTCAAGAAATAGGTTATTTGGTGAAAAAATTGGTTCTGGACTAAGGCCTATCGATGCATTAAAACAAATTAAAATGGTTGTTGAAGGATATAAAACAGCAAATTCTGCTTATTTCTTAGCTAAAAAAAATAAACTTGAGTTACCAATAATAAATGAAATTTATTATATACTTTATGAAAATAAACCTGTTAAAAATTCTATTAGTAACCTTATGTTACGTAAATTAAAATCAGAAAATATTTTTTAAATGATTTATTTTATTATATAATTTATGTAATTGAGGATTAGTATAAATATGAATAAAACCGATTTAATAAATTCATTATTGGAAGTTTTGAGTACAAAAAAAGAAGCGATAATGGCAACTGATAAAATATTTTTAACAATAAAAAATGCTCTACGAAAGGGTGAAAAAGTTGTTATTTCTGGATTCGGCAGTTTTAATGTAAAATTATCACCATCAAGAAAATATCGGATTCCAAAAACGGATAAATATATTTCTATTCCAGCAAAATATAAAATTAAATTTAAACCATCAAAAAATTTAATAAAATAAAAAATGACTAATATTTTTATCCCAGAAAAAGAATATTTTTCAATTAAGGAGGTTAGTAATTTAACACAAATTAAACAACATACATTAAGATATTGGGAAACAGAGTTTAAATTATTACGACCATTAAGGAGAGAGTCCGGACATAGAAAATATACAAAAAAAGATATTGATATTATTCTAAAAATAAAAGATTTATTATATAATAAAAAGTATACAATTGAAGGCGCACGAAAATACTTAATTAAAGAAAAGCGAACTAAACCAGAACAACTTAAAATAGAGTTAGAACAATCATCAGCATCAATAGAGTTACTTAAAGAAACAAAAAAAACTTTAGAGGAAATTTTGGAGATATTGAAATAAATAATGTTTTCGGGGTGTGGCCCAGGGGTAGGGCACTCGTTTGGGGTGCGAGTAGTCGTGGGTTCGAGTCCCACCACCCCGACCATTTAGATTAAATACAAAATAATAAATTGAAATATAAATATTATCCCTACCAATGAATCCATACTAAATGAAATTTATTTAAATAGATTCATAATTCATTTTTATTAATTTTGATAGTTTATTTGTAAAATAAAAAATGTTTTTTATAGAAAAATCTAAACAAACAGATGTGATTTTTACATACTTATCAAATTTTTCTGGTCATAAATCAACTGCTGAATCTATCTCAAATGCTATAAAAGAACTTGATCCTAATATCGTTATTAAATATATTGATTCTACATACGCTTACCCTACTTTATCAGCAGTAATATCTCAGTTCTATTTAGAACTAATTATAAAAACTCCACAAATATGGGATTTCGTATATAATAATCCTGATGTGAAAAAGGCAACAAAGGAAATAAGAGAACTATTTAATATAATGATTAGTCCTAAATTAAGTAAAATACTAAATGAATATAATCCTAAAGTGATTGTTGCTACGCATGCATTACCAGCAAATATTATTGCTTACTATAAGAAACAATATAAATTAAATAAGCCTCTAATAGGTGTTATTACTGATTATGGTATCCATTCATACTGGTTTAACAATGAAATTGATTTATATATGGTCGCCACTAAAGAAATATATGATGAATTAGTAAAAAATGATATTCCAACTGAAAGAATAAAAATTACTGGAATACCTGTTAATCCTTCATTTCTAAATTCTATAGATAAAAATTTTGGTAAAAAGTATTTTGGTATGAATCCTCGTATGTTTACTATTATGATAATAGGAGGCAGTCAGGGATTAATTCCTGTTATTGAAATTATGAAGTATCTTAGCAATCTACATCTACCAATTCAGTATTTAATTATAACAGGTAAGAACAAAAATCTTTTTCGTGAATTAAAAAGGAATTACAAAGATAAAAAAAATTTATATATTTTTGGATATATTAAAAATATAAATATAGCCATGGATGCATCTGATTTAATTATAACAAAAGCCGGAGGAATAACTATTACCGAGTCGATAACAAAAAAACTTCCTATGATAATTGTGCAGCCTCTTCCTGGACAAGAAAAAGTAAATACAAAATTTCTAATCAAAAATAAACTTGCAATAGTTTGTGAAAAAATTAGTGATTTACAAGATATAATCTATAATCTTTATAATAATCCTAAAAGACTTATTATATATCGTAATAGATTATCACATTTTGCGAAACCATATGCAGCATATGAATGTGCAGAATATGTTATAAATTTTATAAAAAGATGCAGTAATTTATAAGTGAAACAAAAATTGATGATTCAAATATTGAAATAAATTATAAAATATTATAAAATAATTACTAAAAGCGCTAGTTTAGATTTAGTAACAAAATATATTTCAAAATTTAAAAGATTTTATTATTAATTTTATAATATGAAATATAGTTGTTAATCTGTGATGTATTCTATTGTAAACTGGTGCCCGGGGGTTGGCTCAGTTGGTAGAGCGCTTGGTTCGGGACCAAGAAGTCGGCGGTTCAAGTCCGCCACCCCCGATTTGTTGTGATTATTTTAATATTTTTTTGACCATTTTTAATGTATAATTTTATTTCATGGCTGATATATGTAATTTTTATAATTACTGTAATTAGGACAAATTTTTTGGCTAATGATATTAATTATCAATATTTAATAAATGCACAATCATTAATAGGTCCAACAGGAAATTTAGTTACACCATCACCTTTTATTACTCCAAAAGATAATTTTACTTTTGGATTACATAGGTTTATTATAGGTGTAAATTATGGTATAAAATCGTCAATGGAAACCGGAATAAATTTAAGTTTAAGACAATTTTCCTCTTTGGTAGCTGATGAAATTTATGAAAGTAATAGTGTAATATTTCATATAAAATATAATTTTTTAAATCAATATCGGAAAAAAAATATCTTGGATTTTTCATTAGGTTCATATTCTGATACATTTTATATTGTTATTGGTAAAAAATTATTTTATTTAACAAATACAAGTATTCAATTAGGTACTGATTATTCAAAAAATAAATTATGTTATTTTGTTGTTTTTATACAGCAAATGAAATATTCTTTCTTTATTTGTGAATATAAATCCCGTATGAGTGAAGTAAATTTTGGATGGCGTGTTTTACTTGCTCCAGATGTAAAATTAGATATTTTCTTAAGAAGTAAAGGCAATTTAAAAGATTGGTTTAGTATATTTATATTCGGATTAACTATAGCAACTAATTATACTACAGGTTAATATCGTATGTTAAAATTTAAACAAGATTATAATTTATGGAATTTATATGTTCATAGAATTGAAAGTTTACCAAAACTTGGTGAAAAAGAAATCCATAAATTATGGAAGAAAATTAAGAAGGGGAATAAATTAGTTAAGAAAAGATTAATTGAAGCAAATTTAAAATTAGTGTTACCTATAGCAAAAAAATATTATAGACCCGGAATAGATATTTTCGATTTAATTGAGGAAGGAAATTTGGGTTTAATCCGTGCTGTTGAAAAGTATAATTTAAGGAAAAAAGTAAGATTTTCAACCTATGCTACTTATTGGATTGAACAATATATACGGAGATCAATTGAACAACATTCAAAAACAATACGAATACCACCACATATGTGGGATTATTTAAGAAAATGGTTGAAAAAATGGGAAGAGTTACATGGACAATTAGGTCGTTATCCAACATTATCAGAAATGTCAAATAAATTGAATTTTTCTGTTAAACAGTTAAAAAATATAGTTGATACAGTTGAAATTTATCAAGGAATGAGTTCATTAGATACACCAATTGATGAAGAAGGAGAATCTTCTATTAAAGATGTTATCCCTGATTTGTCGTCACAAACCCCAGAAGCAATAATATCTGCATTACGTTTAAGCGATGAAATAAAAACAGTTCTTTCTAAATTGCATAAACGGGAACGTAAAATTATAGAATTGAGATTTGGGTTAAATAAAAATAGAAGACATACTTTGGAAGAAATTGGGAAAAAATTACATGTATCTCGTGAACGAGTTCGACAGTTAGAAAAACGTGCTTTTGAACAATTACGTTGGATAGTACGCCAAATGAAATTGGTATAATTTATGATAGAAAAAAATATAATGCAATTTATTCGTGATGTACCAGATTTTCCTAAAAAAGGAGTTATATTTAAGGATATTACCCCAATTTTAAAAAATAAAACTATTTTTAAACAAACTATTGATATATTATCAGAACATTATAAGAATGTAAAAATTGATAAAATTGTTAGTATGGAATCACGAGGATTTATATTTGGGTCAGCATTAGCATATAAACTTAATTGTGGTTTTGTTCCTGTTCGTAAAAAAGGTAAATTACCATGTAAAACTTTTTCTATTTCTTATAACCTTGAATATGGTAAGGATACTCTTGAAATACATAAAGATGCTATATGTTCAAAAGATAATGTACTTATTGTTGACGATGTACTTGCTACAGGCGGAACAGCAAATGCTGTAGTTAAACTTATTAAGAAAACCAAATGTAGGATAATCGGGTTCTGTTTTCTTATTGAATTAACATTCTTGAACCCTAGAGATAAATTGAAAGGATATAATATTTTCTCTTTGGTTAAATATTAATAAGTATATATTGCCCTTGTAGCTTAACGGATAAAGCTGTGGCGTCCTAAGCCATAGATGTAGGTTCAACTCCTGCCAAGGGCATGTTTTAATAATTATGATAGATTTACATACTCATAGTTTATTTTCTGATGGTGAATTGTTGCCAAGTGAACTTGTTTATAGAGCAAAAGTTAAAGGATATGAAATTGTTGCTTTAACAGACCATGCTGATTTTTCAAATTTTGATTTTGTTATTCCGAGAATTAAAAATATTACAAATGATTTAAGTAATTTTTATAATATTGTTGTCATTCCAGGTGTCGAAATAACTTATGTTCCACCAAAACTTATTTCTAAAGCTGTGAAAATTTCAAGAAAATTGGGTGCAAAAATAGTTATTGTGCATGGAGAAACTGTTGCTGAAACTGTTCCAAAACTAACTAACCATTATGCTATTTTAGCAGAAGTAGATATTCTTGCACATCCTGGATATTTATCAATTGAAGATGCTAAACTTGCTGCAAAAAAAAATGTTTTTTTAGAGATAACAACTCGTAAAGGACATAATACCACAAATAAGCATGTTGCAAGAATAGCTAAGTTGTCAGGAGCTAAACTTGTGTTTAATACTGATACACACGGACTGGATGACCTTATGAATAAAGATATTATTAACAAAACACTAAAGAAATCAAATTTAACCCAAAAAGATTTTTTTGATATGCAAAATAATGCAAGACAGTTGATATCAAAATTGGGAGGATAGTATTTAGAAATGAGAGAAAATATCAAAATAAATGATGTAGGAGAAATATTAAATGAAGTAAAATCGTGGATAATTAAACATCGTGAAACCTTTTTTACTGTATGTATTATAACTCTTCTAGTAATTGGTTTTACTATTTATTTTTTTGTTCATTATTTTTCTATTCAACATAAAGCTTTTGAAAAATTATCTTTTGGACAGGGATATGCGTACGCTGGTATTAATGACCAGGCAATAAAAATATTTGATGAGATAATAAATAATTATCCAAAATCAAAACCAGTTGATTATGCTAAATTGTATAAAGCAGATATATTATATTATATGAATAATTTTCAGGAAGCCAATAAATTATATGATAATATTATAAAAGAAAGTAAAAATAAAATCGTTTTGCCTTTCGCTTATATAGGTTCAGGAATATGTAATGAAAATATAGGTAATTATAGTCAGTCAATAAAGATTTATTTAGAATTTATCGACAGATTTCCTGAACATTTTTTGCTTCCAAGAGTATATGAATCCCTAGCAAGAGTTTATTCTCTTTCAGGTTCTATTGAACAATCAAAAAACACTTATGAAAAAATTATTACTTTATTTCCTGGAACTATGTATGCAAAAAAAGCACAAAATGAATTAAATATTATTTTACAACAAAAAAATGTTCCAAGTAATCAAAATAAAAATAAATAAAATATTTAAATTTATCTTTTTGGTATTAGTATTTAATGTTTTTAGTTTTAAATATTCTGTGTTATATGGTTCTTCTTTAAATATTGATACTGAATATAGATTACGTGGCTTGAATTATCTTAATACTGATTTTGATACAACTACATCTGAAGATTCGATTGCATATTATAATCAAAGATTAAAATTATCTATATATGGTAAACTTTCTGCTGGAAGGTTTGGTAGTGAAATTGAAATATATACAGGATTACAATCATTAGGGATTGTAGGTAGTACAAATACAATAACTGTATTTAGTAGTAGTAATACTGTTTCTGAAAATAACTGGCAAAATGAATTTCCTTATCCAAATACAAATTTTTTACCTTTTATTAGTTATGCATATATGAAATTAACAAATGTAAATGGTCTACCTGTTGACTTGATAATGGGTAGACAACCAATAGAATATGGTTCAGGATTGATTATAGGAGATAATGGGATGGGATATGACTCTATAAGATTGATTATAAACTATCCGAGAAATTATAAAACAGAAATTTTTACATCAAAACTTAAAGAAAATTTTAAAAATAGGAGTGATAAAGATATTAATGGTGTTGTTATCTCAGGACCTTATAAAAAAACAAATTTTGAATTCGGATATTTTGATTATCAGGATTATTCAGGAACAATTTACAGACAAGGATTATTATCACAACCAACAAAATCTATTGTTAAACAATTTTATGATTTCCGAATATTTAAAAAAGATGAAACAAAAGGTCAGTATGGTATAGAATATGCTATAGAAAAAGGTGAAATATTGAAATCTGACGATAGTAAAATTAAAATAGATAATGCAAAAGCATATCTATTTTCGGCGTTACTTATTTCTCAAACGAAATTGGGAAAAACTACTGTAAGATTTAATGTTGCTGGTGCTTCTGGAGACGAAAATATACAAGATATTAATGATGATGACAGTTCATTTGTTCCTGATTTGACAAAAAGGTTTGATGGTCTTGACCGTTCTGGCTATGCTACATTTCTAAATATTGCACCTTATGATAGTTTATTAGATGTATTTCAGCAAAATTACTCTGGATTCGGCACAATAAATTTAAAAGTTAATTTTTCACCTTTGTATGGATGGGAATTTGGTATTGGTTATTATTATTTTTCAGCAGCAGAAACTATTTCTGGTAACTTGGATGCACCTCAAGCTTCAAAACCAGAAATATATTATCTCGGTCAAAAATACAGTCTAGGGATTGAAAGAGATATATCAGTAAAATATGTTTATTCAAAATATATTGATTTTAGTTTTGTTTGGGCTGTATATATACCTTCTTCGATGATAAAAGTAATCAAAAATACTAAACCTGATGAAATGTATCTGTTTGAAACTAATTGGAGATTTTAATTATGATTTATGTAGCATTCTTATGGCATCATCATCAACCAATGTACAGAGAAGATGTAAAGAGTAATGAGAATAAAGTTAATTACGCTTTGCCTTGGGTTAGATTACATTGTACAAAAGATTATTATGACATGGTCGCTATTTTAGATGACTATCCCGATATAAAACTTAATTTTAATTTAGTACCTTGTTTACTTGAACAAATTGAAGAATATGCTAATGGTATTGCTGTTGATAAAGAATTGGAACTATCTTTAAAACCAGTTTCTGAACTCACTGTGGAAGATAAAATATATATTCTCCAGAATTTTTTTATGATAAATTGGAATACTATTATAAACAAATATAAAAGATATAAAGAACTATTGTTAAAACGTGGTAAATATATTCAGTTTGAAGAATTATCTCGTATACAATCTTATTTTACGGACCAAGATTTTTTAGATTTACAGGTATGGTTTAACTTAGGTTGGATGGATCCATATTGGCAAAGAGTAAATGTATTTATAAAAAATCTTTTTGAAAAGGGTGAAAAATTCACAGAAACAGAGAAAATTGAACTTTTAAAAATTCAGAGAGATATCTGCAGCAAAATTATTTCAAAATATAAAGAAAAACAAGATAATGGTCAAATTGAAATATCAATTTCACCGTATTATCATCCTATACTGCCTTTAATATATAATACAAATATAGCAAAATTTGCTACTCCAAATATAGTTTTACCAACATCAAAATTTAATCATCCGGAAGATGTTCACACACAGATAGAAAAATCTATTATCTATTATGAAAAATTATTTGGTAGAAAACCTAAAGGTATGTGGCCATCAGAAGGTTCTGTATCAGAAGATATTATTCCAATTATAGCAGATTTAGGAATAGAATGGATTGCTACTGATGAGCAGATTTTATTCAATACACTAAATATGTATAGAGCGGGAGATTCGTTGCATCATCTTGATATTTTATATCAACCTTATAAAATTGAAAAATCAAATAGAACTCTTAATATTATATTCAGAGATAGAGTACTTTCTGATTCAATTGGATTTGTTTATTATAATTGGGATAGTAAAATTGCTGTTGATGATTTTATGGCACGAATATATAGAATTAATGATGTTTTTAGTAAATCTAATCCAGGAAAAAATTGTTTTATTCCTATTATATTAGATGGTGAAAATTGTTGGGAATATTATATTAATGATGGATGGGATTTCTTAACCGAACTTTATTCACGATTAAGTTCAGATAAGAATATTAAAACAGTTACAATTTATGACTATTTGACACAAAATAAACCAGAAATTTGCCTAAAACATTTGTGGGCTGGTTCTTGGATAAATGCTAATTTTGGAATATGGATAGGACACTCGGAAGATAATTTAGCATGGACATATCTTAATAAAACAAGAAACTTTTTAATGGATTATATTGAGAAAAATCCTGATACTAAAAATAGTGAAAATATAAGAAAAGCATTTGAAGAAATATATATAGCAGAAGGTAGTGACTGGTGTTGGTGGTACGGTGATGAACATTCATCAGCCAATGATAGCTGTTTCGATAAACTATTTAGAACACATCTTATGAATGTTTATAAACTTTTAAATTCAAAAATTCCAGAAGAATTATTTATCCCTATAAAAAGCAAAATTAGACGAAAATATGCCCTTATACCTTTTGATTTTGTTGAGCCTACAATTGATGGTAAAATAACTTCTTATTTTGAATGGTTATCAGCAGGAAAATATGAGATAGGTTATGATACGAGTGCTATGCATAGAGTCGATTCTCTTATCTCTTGTATCTATTATGGATTTGATTTAGAAAATTTATATATTCGGATTGATTTTAAAGAAAAAGAAATTAATTTTGATGAGATAATGTTTAAAATAATTTTTCTACAACCAAATGATAAAGAAGTATATTTTAAAATTCTTAACGAACATGAAAGTGAATCTGGTAATCATAAAATAAAATATTCATATTTGAGAAAACACTCAAAAGATATGGAACAAGAAGAAAAACCTTTGACAAAAATATGTGTTAATAAAATAGTTGAACTTGCAATACCTTTTGAAAATTTAGAAACGAAGATAAATGATAACATAGAATTTGTTGTTACTGTTATTAAAGATTTATATAAATTGGAATTAGAACGATGGCCATATAATGAAACAATTATGTTAAAACACCCTACAAAAGATTCTTTTGCACAAGATTGGACCGCTCTGTAAATAAAATTGGAATGAAAACAAAAATAGTTTCTGTTTTAAGTAATAAAAATAAAATAATTAAAGAAGCTATTTATTCAAAAAAGAATAATGCTGATATTTTAGAATTGAGATTTGATTTATTATATCAAAACTTAAACAAAATAGATTACTCAATATTAATTAACAAAATAATAGAAATAAAAAAAGTAACAAATTTATCTTTAATTGCGACAATCCGCCTAAAATCAGAAGGGGGGAAATACTTAAAAGATGATAGTTCAAGATTGAATATTTTTAAAAAAATAATTCCTTATGTAGATTATATTGACATTGAATTTAAATCCAAATTGTTTAAAGAAATACTCTTATTATCAAAAAAAAGTGATGTAAAAACAATTGTTTCTTATCATAACTTTGATTATACACCTTCCTTGGATACTCTTTATAGTTTAATTTACAATATTAAAAGTTTTTTTCCAACAATTATTAAAGTTTCAACTCTTATAAATCGGTCAGAGGATTTTCTAAATTTGACAAAAATTTTAAATTTTGGTGATAATATAGCAATAATACCTATGGCATACAAAAAATTATTTTTTATGTTAAGATTATTTACTTGTCTTTTAGGTTCTTCATTAATATATACATGTATAAGTAATTCCATTGCACCTGGTCAACCTAATATCTTATTGATAAAAAAATTCCTAAATGAGTATTATAAATAGGTGATTAATTATTTTTAAATATAAAAAAATATAAATAAATATTTCCGATAAGATATATTATGTTAATTTATTTAAAATTATAAACTAAATTTTAAATTTAAAGTACAATGTTAAATAAGAGATAAAAACAATATATTTATCGTATAAATTGTCGAAATATTAATAATTTACTTTATAATAATATAAATAGCACTCAAAAAAGTTATATATTTTTTCAAAAGATATAAATAGAAAAAAGGCAACAATATCCTAAATATAGTTGTTTTTTAAAAAATAAAAAATAAACCTTTAAAGTTTGTTCTGATGTAGTATAAAGTTAGATAAAATAAATTTATAATTGGCGTGTTTACAGTTCTTTGTCTATTTAAAGGAAAACTACTATTTTATAATAAAGAAAAGAAAAAGGTTAATCCAAAGGTAGAAAACATTATGAAATGGTATATTGATAGTTTTTTCTAGAGTTTTGATAAACGCTGGCTTTATTATCAATACAGAATATTACTTAAACTTAATTTTCATCTGCATTTGAAAGAAATAAGTTTCGATTTTTAATCATAGAATTGAAAATTTGTTTTTTGTTTTCCAAATTGATTACAAGATTTAGTCCAAAACTTACTTAATTACCACCAAATTTTTTGTGTTCAGGGAATATTATACCAATTGCAATTAATATGTAACCACTAATAATAATAAAAGGAGATATTAAAGATGGAAAATTCTTACCTATTGGATCTGTTTTTGAGAGTAAATAGAATCCTAATATCAATAAAAATATACCAAGTAAAATAAATTTTATACCTGATTTTGTTATACTTTGATCCTTTTTTTTGTTTAACTTTAGTTCTTTTATATTTTTATTTTTCATAAATTTTCTTATAGAAAAAATTGTATGTTGATTTTATTTTAGATTTTTATAAAAAATATATAAATAAAAAAATTAATCTTTATAGGTCTATCTTTCTAACGATGTTTCCATTGATTTAAGAAAATCCTTATTAGACTTTGTTGATGATATTTTTTCAATAAGTAGTTGCATAGCTTCAACGGGATTAAGTGGTGTAAGAATTTTTCGTAATATCCAAATTTTATTTAATTCGTCTTCATTTAATAATAATTCTTCTTTTCTAGTTCCAGAACGAGTAATATCAATTGCCGGAAAAATTCTTTTATCTGCAAGTTTACGGTCAAGATATAGTTCCATGTTACCTGTTCCTTTAAATTCTTCAAATATTACATCATCCATACGACTGCCGGTTTCAGTTAATGCTGTTCCAATAATAGTTATACTTCCCCCTTCTTCTACTTTTCTTGCTGAACCAAAGAATCTCTTAGGTCTTTGTAAAGCATTAGCATCTATACCTCCTGATAATACACGTCCACTTTGTGGTGTGACTGTATTATATGCTCGTGCTAATCTTGTAATAGAATCAAGTAATATCACAACATCTTTTCCATGTTCAACTAATCTTTTTGTTTTCTCGAGTACCATTTCAGCAACTTGTATATGTCTATCAGCATGCTCGTCAAAAGTTGAAGAAATAACTTCTCCTTTGACAGATCTTTGCATATCTGTTACTTCTTCTGGTCTTTCATCAATTAACAATACCATAAGAATTATTTCTGGATGGTTTTGAGTTATAGCGTTTGCAATTTTTTGTAGAATAACTGTTTTCCCTGTCCTTGGGGCAGCATTTATTAAAGCGCGTTGACCTTTTCCAATAGGTGATATTATATCAATAATTCTTGTTGTAATCTCTTCGCGAGTTGTTTCCAAGACAATTCTTTCATTTGGATAAAGAGGTGTCAGATTATCAAAAAGTTTTCTTTCGCGTATTTTCTCAGGATCTTCACCATTTACTGCTTTGATTTGCAATAGCGCATAAAACCTTTCACCTTCTTTTGGTGGTCTCACATACCCAGATACAGTATCTCCTTTTCTTAACCCGAATTTTTTTATTTGGGATGGTGAGATATAAATATCTTCCGGGCTCTGTAAATAGTTATAATGTTGGGACCTTAAAAAACCAAATCCATCAGGTAAGATTTCTAATACACCTTCATTGTACATTAATCCATTATCCTTTGCTTGTGTCTCCAAAATTTTTGTTATTAGTTCCTGTTTACGTAATCCTGATATAGATTCAATTTTCAAATCCTTAGCTATTTTCCCTAACTCTGCGAGGGTAAGTTTATTTAGTGAGGTTATATCCATCAATTGGTTCATTTTCCCCCTCCTTATAAAAAAAAGCCTGTTTAAAGTTTATTTTCTCGTCGGTAATTTTTTAAATCAATAAATTGACTTACCCCCAATAATTTTTATATAATATTTACGACAATAATTAAAGGAGGTTCCC
>Ga0207433_10006169_pt1 | contig 20941 bp, 16 predicted proteins | sample YelNatPaOPGAMG01_FD_187559 | JGI IMG/M metagenome (GOLD analysis project Ga0207433, IMG submission 187559) | Hot spring thermophilic microbial communities from Obsidian Pool, Yellowstone National Park, USA - OP-RAMG-01 (SPAdes) (version 3) | ecosystem: Environmental > Aquatic > Thermal springs... | reverse complement strand
CGGCATATACAATGGTACCATTCGTAATTGGAAAGTTCTCGGCGGCGAGGATAGAACCATAATAGTATATTCGAGAGATTCCGCATCAGGAACAAGAGAATTTTTCAAAGGATACGTAATGAAAAACGAAAGTTTTCTCCAGCCTCTTTATGAGAAAAACTCGCATTCTGCCATAAGACAAGCCGTAAGTCAGACACCTGCCGCTATTGGATACGTTGGCTTGGGATATCTTGATAAATCCATAAAAGTTGTTTCCATAATCAACAAGTATTCTAATTCTACATATCCAGAAGATGGAGTTTTACCTTCGCGCGAAACTATTAGGAATGGCTCATATCCTTTATCCCGTGGACTATATTTCTATACCATGGGAAATGCCTCGGCTCTTGCTAAAGAATATATCGAGTTTGTTCTCTCGGATATAGGGCAGGAAATAGTCGAAAAAGAAGGATTTGTAAAACTTTTTAGGTGAGGAAATGAAGGGGTTGTATAAGGATTACATTGTAAAAACTCTTTTATTCTGTTCAGCCTCCGCTTCAACTGCATTTGTAATCCTTATCACAATCTTCCTTTTCTTCGAAGGTGCATCTGCCTTTGAACACCCAATAAATTTTATTCTCGGTACCTCATGGCAACCCACAAACGAAAATCCTTTATTCGGCGCTTTTCCTCTTATCGTAGGTTCTATTTTTGTAACTTTTCTTGCAATCCTTTTCTCGCTACCCATAGGGTTTGGATGCGCTTTATTCATATCAGAACTTATTCCAAAGAACACAAGAAGAATAGTAAAACCATCTGTTGAACTCCTCGCCGGGATTCCTTCTGTCGTGTACGGTTTCTTTGGACTAGTTGTTCTTACTGAATGGATAAGTGTAACATTTTCCAAACCATCAGGCGAATCCTGGCTTGCAGGGTCTATTATATTAGCAATCATGGCTCTACCAACTATAGTTTCTGTTTCAGATGATGCTCTTAATTCTGTCCCTCGTGAATATATAGAAGGTAGTCTTGCTCTAGGTTCGACAAGATGGCAGGCTATCTGGCGTGTTGCTATCCCATCATCAATTCCCGGAATCACTGCCGCTGTAGTTCTTGGCATTGGCAGAGCAATAGGCGAAACAATGGCTGTTATGATGGTTACTGGAAATTCTGCAATAATCCCCAAGCCTTTGTTTAATGTGTTCTCACCAGTCCGCACGCTCACGGGCACGATTGCAATAGAAATGGGCGAAGTACCTAGCGGAAGCGCGCATTACCATGCACTCTTTGGCCTGGGTATCATCCTATTCTTAATAGTCTTCTTGATTAATTTTACAGCACACGAGATCAATCATTTATACAAAAAAAGAAAGCTTTGCATCTCAAGGATAAAGCCAAATACATTATTCTCAAAAACAATAAAAGTTGGTAAATATGCATTTTTGGGAGTGGTATCCCTCTCTGTATTCTACTTATTTGGGATTTTAACTGCATCTTTGGTAATCCTTTTTGCAATTCCCATATATTACATATCGAAAAAAACATCTGCAAGAATTTGCGAAAAATTCGCCTTTTCCCTTATATATGCATGCGGTATATTTGTTATTTCCATTCTTGGAATTGTTCTCTTCTATTTAGCTAGCCACGGCTTGGGAGCTATCTCTTTAGACTTTCTTACACAATCACCAAGAAGAATGGGTCGGGAAGGTGGTATCTTCCCTGCAATCATAGGTACCTTACTACTTGTTACAGTTGCAATTAGCGCATCATTACCAATCGGCATAGGCGCAGGGATATATCTATCTGAGTATTCAAGAGAAAGTACAGTTACTAAAATGCTAAGAATATTCACAGACAATTTGAATGGCACACCCTCTATCGTTTTCGGTCTTTTCGGATTTGCTTTCTTTGTTCTTTATCTAAACCTTGGAGTTTCGCTCATTGCAGGCGGTCTTACGCTCGCCATGATGATACTTCCTACTATTATCAGAACAACCGAAGAGGCTGTTAAGGCAGTACCCCAAACATTACGCGAAGGAAGTTTGGCTCTTGGAGCATCTAAATGGACAACTATACAAAAAGTTGTTCTACCCTCTGCACTACCGGGCATTGCCACCGGAACCATACTTAGCATTGGCCGCGCGGCTGGTGAGACAGCCCCAATTATGTTCACCGCAGTTGTATTTAGTCAAAGATTATTACCCAACGAACTTACAGACCCAGTTATGGCACTTCCTTACCATCTATTCGTGCTTGTTACTAATGTCCCGAATGCAGAAACGAATGCTTATGGTACCGCTCTCGTTCTTCTCATGCTCGTTCTTGGAATGAATCTCTTTGCTATTCTTATTCGCGAAAAATATCAGAAGTATGCAAAATGGTGATATGTGTATGAAATTAAAGATACGAATAGAACAAAATGCAATCAAAAAAGAACCTAAATAAAGAAAGGATTTGGGAGTAGGATGATGTATGTTTCACTTGCTTGGACATTCAAAATACACGATGCAAAAAATAAAAACAAAATCTCAATCTAAGAAAGATGAAGAATCGAATCTAAATAGAATTAAATTTCGTGCGAGAAATGTTTCTGTATGTTATGGCAAGAAAAAGGCTCTCGAAGACGTCTGCATAGATATACCTGAAAGAAAGGTTACTGCCCTTATCGGACCTTCAGGATGCGGAAAGTCAACTTTCTTAAGATGTCTTAACAGAATGAACGATATCATCGAAAATTGCAGAATCTATGGTAAGATATATTACAACAACATGGACATTAATTCAAAAGATGTTGATGTGGTGTATCTCAGAAAGATGGTAGGTATGGTATTCCAAAAACCAAACCCATTCCCAAAGTCGATATATGAAAATGTTGCATACGGTCCAAGAATACATGGCTTGAAAGATAAAGATAAATTGGATGAGATAGTCAAAGAAAGTCTTAGAAAATCTGCGCTGTGGGACGAGGTTAAAGACAGACTGAACGAATCTGCACTTGCTTTATCAGGCGGACAACAACAAAGACTATGCATTGCAAGAGCACTTGCTGTTGAACCTGATGTTATTCTGATGGACGAACCTTGCTCTGCGCTCGACCCCATCTCAACTGCAAAAATAGAAGACCTAATCTACGAACTTAAAGAGAACTATACCGTAATCATCGTTACCCACAACATGCAGCAAGCAGCAAGAATTTCTGATTTCACAGGGTTTTTCTACATGGGTAAATTAGAAGAGTTTGGAGATACAAAGAGTTTATTCGAAAAACCACAAAAAGAGACTACTGAGAATTATATCACGGGCAGGTTTGGTTAAATGAGGTGAAAATATGGCAAGAAAAGCATTTGAAAAGGAACTTGATGAACTTGCAAACGAAGTTGCGAATATGGCTAAATTGGCTTCTCAATCAATCACTCTTGCTGTTAAATCATTCGTAGATATAGACTTGGAGACTGCTAAAAAGGTATTTGAGATAGACATGCAACTTTACAAAATGGACCTTGATATCGAGAAAAAATGTCTTGACCTGATAGCCCTTCAAACACCAGTCGCAAGAGACCTTCGTACAATAGGAACCTGTCTTAAGATAATCACAAACCTAGACAGAATTGGCAGATATGCCAAAGATATCTCTGAAGCAACTGCTAATATATCTGGTAAAACCCATTTTAAAAAACTCGTATCTATCCAAATGATGGCTAACCTTACCGTAAATATGGTTAGTAATGCAGTGCAGAGTTTTATCGAACGCGATATCTCTCTAGTTAAAAAAATATTTTCCGATGAAGAAAATGTAGATGCTCTATACGAAGAAATTTTCAGAGAAGTCCTTACTTACATGATTGAAGACCCAAAAACAATCTCCCTTGGAATACAATACATCTTGGTCGCTAGATACCTCGAACGTATTGCAGACCATGCATGCTCTATCGGCGAAAGAGTTGTTTACATGGTTAAAGGCGAACGCCTCCATCTTAAAATGCGCTCTAGAACTATTTGAGTATGAATATATTTGAGCAATTGCTCTATCCTTTACACTAATCTTTCCTCTTTCATTACTGTGTCTTCATGTGTATACATCGGAGAACAGATGCACAAAAAAACAAGTTCTCTATCTCCTAAATTCCATATCTTATGATATACTCCAGGTTTAAGCACTATGCCATCTCCTTTCTCTACCATAAAAGTAGTCTTACCAACTCGCATCTTACCTTTACCTTCAAGTATGTAATATATCTCTTCTGAGGTCGCATGATAATGCTCTTCTGTCGCACACCCTACATTTAAACGCGCTTTGGCAAGGCTCATTCGCTCAATTCTCGAATTTCTTGGCGAGATTATCTCTCTTATTATCGACCTGTCCTTTGTAATGAACATCTTGGCTCTTGAGATACTCTGCCTAATCCTTTTCTCTTTACTTTTCATCTTTTCCAGAATCTACATCTAAATATTCCTTTTTTTCGTTCTTATATTCGAGAAGATTATAGATCAAAAAGAGACATTAAAAAGAAAAGATTAAAAAAGGGAGTAAAATAAAACTAACTCGACACTTTTTCTTCTTTTTCTCCCTCTTTACGCTTCTTCTTTGTAAAGACTAGTTCGCTCCCCTTTGCATCTATTAGCACCTTATCTCCATCTCTTATTTCGCCTCTTAGAAACTTAACTGCAAGAACATCTTGAATCTTCTTTTGTATCACTCTTTTCAATGGTCTTGCACCGAATGTGGGGTCATACCCTTCTTCTGCAAGTAACATCTTTGCTTTCTCAGTAAGTTCTATATCGATTTGTCTATTTCCAAGCCGTGCCCTTAACCTCTCTATCTGTATATCTACAATCTGTTTAATCTCCTCTTTTCCAAGTGCTTTGAATATTATTATCTCGTCTAACCTGTTAAGAAATTCAGGTCTGAAATGCGCGCGTAGCGCATCTAATACCTTTTGCGAAGTTTCAGAATCTATCATTCCATTTTCGTCTCTCTCTTTTGCTTCTTGTAGATATGTCGAACCTATATTCGAAGTCATTATTATCACTGTATTCTTGAAATCTACTGTACGTCCATGCCCATCTGTGAGCCTTCCATCTTCTAATATCTGAAGAAGAACATTGAAAACATCCTGATGCGCTTTCTCGATTTCGTCGAAAAGAATCACTGCATAAGGTCTTCTTCTTACCGCTTCGGTAAGCATGCCTCCTTCTTCATAGCCTACATATCCAGGCGGCGCGCCAATCATTCTCGCAACCGAATGCTTTTCCATGTATTCTGACATGTCTAGCCTGACCATCGCGCGCTCGTCGTCAAATAGAAATTCAGCAAGTGCCCTCGCAAGTTCTGTCTTGCCCACACCCGTTGGTCCTAAGAATATAAACGAACCTATGGGTCTGTTCGGGTCCTGCAAACCTGCTCTTGCTCTTCTAACAGCATTCGAAACCGCATTTATAGCCTCGTCTTGTCCCACTACTCTCTTCTTTAATTTCGATTCCATCTCAAGCAATTTCTTCGTTTCTGCTTCCATCAATTTTGATACCGGAATACCAGTCCATTTCGCAATTACTTCTGCAATATCTTCGTCGTCAACTTCCTCTTTTAACATCTTCCCTGTTTTTTGTAGTTCCTGCAATCTCTTGTTGTTCTCGTTTAATTCTTTCTCCAAGCCTGGAAGTTCTCCGTATTTTATCTTCGATGCCATTTCCAAACTTTCAGGCGAGCCATCTCTTAACGCCCTATCAAGACGACTTTTCGCATCTTCTATCTTTTCTTTGATACTCCTAATTTTTAGAATAACCTCTTTTTCAGCCTGCCATTTTGCTTTCATTTTAACAGATTCTTCTTTAAGCGATGCAAGTTCTGATTCTATCTTTCCAAGCCTCATCTTTGACGCTGCATCTTGTTCTTTCTTAAGCGCCTGGCGTTCTACATCAAGCATACGTATCCTTCGTTCTATCTCGTCAATTTCGGAGGGCATGGAATCAATCTCTATCCTCAATCTTGAAGCAGCCTCGTCAACTGCATCTATCGCCTTATCAGGTAAAAATCTGTCTGTGATATACCTTGCAGAAAGCATCGCTGCCGCAACAAGCGCAGTATCTTTTATCTGTATCCCATGATGAGACTCGTACCTCCCTTTTAATCCTCTTAGTATCGATATAGTCTCTTCTACATTAGGTTCCCTTACAAGAACAGGCTGGAATCTTCTCTCAAGTGCAGCATCCTTCTCAATATGTTTTCTGTATTCATTTAAAGTAGTTGCACCCACACATCTTAACTCACCTCTTGCAAGTGCAGGTTTGAGCATGTTCGAAGCGTCCATGGCTCCTTCCGCAGCCCCTGCTCCAACAAGAGTATGTAATTCGTCAATAAACAGAATATACTGTCCTTCTGAACGAGTTATTTCTTTTAGAACTGCTTTTAACCGTTCCTCGAATTCACCTCTGTATTTTGTCCCTGCAATGAGTGCTCCTAAATCCAAGGCAATTACTCGCTTGTTCTTCAAAGTCTCAGGGACATCTTTGTTCGTTATACGCTGAGCCAAGCCCTCCACGATTGCAGTCTTTCCTACACCAGGTTCTCCTATTAGCACAGGATTGTTCTTTGTCCTTCTTGAAAGAACTTGCATTACTCGCCTTATTTCTTCGTCTCTTCCAATAACAGGGTCAAGTTTTCCTCGTTCTGCAAGTGAGGTTAAATCTCGGCAATATTTCTCGAGCGCTTGATATTTTCCTTCTGGATTCTCATCTGTTACACGTTGCGAACCCCTGACCTCAACAAGCGCCTGAAGCACTTTCTCTTTCGTTATCCCATATTCTTTAAGGATTTTTGATTCTTCTCCGCCTTCTTCGATTATCGCAAGAAAGAGATGTTCTGTACTTATGTAATCATCTTTCATCTTTTTCATTTCTGATTGCGCAATATCCAAAACTTTCTTTATTCTTGGACTTGCGTAAGGCTCTGTTGCACCATATACTGAGGGCATCTTTTCGAGTTCTTTCTTTATTCTTGCCTTCAATAAACTTGTATCTACCCCGAGTTTCTGAATTATCGGACCTACTACACCATCTTCCTGCGTGAGTAACGAATAGAGTAAATGATGCACATCAAGCATCTGATGATTATATTCCTGCGCCACTTGTGTTGTTCCGTAAAGAGCCTCTTGCGCTTTCTGTGTAAATTTTCCATTTAACACTTTCTTCCCTCCTTTACCTCCTTTATTATCTTTATTATTTTTTCAAATTTGATTTCACTAGTAGTGCTCTCATTATTTTTATTAATTACGATTTGTTCTAATCGTTCTTATCTCTTTATTCATATCTCCTTTTTATGTCTTTTCCAAAATCAAACACTTATCTTTTACACAAAAAGCATAAATGGTATTATTCTTATTTTTTCCTCTTTTTTCGTCTTTGTTGAATTACCGAACTACAAATTCAGCCAGGAACAGAAAGACTTATATTTTAAAAAAACATGGAAGTATTGCCCAATGGAGGTTTAGAGATGGGTAAGGAAGAAGACTTTGAAAGACTTTGGGAAGGTGTGCATAATCCCAATAAAGCTAGAATATTCAGAAATAAACTTACTCAAAAAGTTAGACATAGAGGCATTAAACCAACTAGAGAAAATTGCAAAGCATATTATTGTGGTGAAATGTAACCTAAAAAAGAATGGTATAAGAATAAAGAATGGTGGGAATTTCCTATGGGCTCAAAGGAGATGACTAAAGCAGAACGTAGAGCTCTTTACAGGAAAAGAAAGTTAGAGAAAAAACGCATGCAATTTATGGCAGTTTCTGCAATAGTTGTAATGATAGGACTTGTTGCAGTATTCTATGTTCTTTGGGATGCTCAAAGAAAGTCCGTAACTCCAAATCCAGGCGTTGATAACAACCCTCCACCACCATCGACAAATAGAATTGCAGTTATTGAAACTTCTATGGGTACCATTCGAGTCGAACTTTACGAAAATAAGATGCCCAGAACCACAAGAAATTTTATAAACCTTGCAGAGTCAGGTTTCTATGATGGTTTAATTTTCCATAGAGTAATCGACGATTTTATGATTCAAGGTGGAGGATTCAAGCCAGGCTTGGTGCCTCCTGATACTACGCCTGCCGAAATTCCTTTCGAACAATCTGATGTGAAACATGAAGATGGGACAATCTCTATGGCTCGGAGAGGCGATTCAAAAGATTCTGCCTCAAGCCAGTTCTTCATTTGCGATGGTCCGCAACCACATCTCGATGGAGAATATGCTGCATTTGGGAAAGTAATAAGTGGTATGGACGTGGTAAGAGCAATTGCTTCCGTGCCCACACATTCAGTTGGTGATTATGATGACGTTCCAATCGAGGACGTGCTAATATACAGAATTACCATCACATCGCCTTAACCTCAATTTTGGTAATCATTTACTTTTATAATTTCGTAGTTTATTTTTTATTTATTTTTCTTTTTCATTTAACTTTATTCTAAGTTCAAGTTCAAGCGCTATGTTTGTTGCTTTTTTTGCATATTGTGAGGCTTTATCATAGTTTTTGCTTCTAAGAAGCGCTTTTGCAAGTCTAAGTAAAGTCTGCGATTGTCCCACTTCAATTCCCAAGCCTTTAATCCTCTCAACTTCCTTTTCAGATTCGTTAATCTCATCCTCTACCTTTTTGTTTATGTCAATACTGTCCATAGTATTTGTATCTGCAGTGCCTGTGCCCTTGGTATTAATCTCAGACGAAGTTATCTCAGGTTTTTTCTTTTCATTTTCGTGTGCAAGATTATCATTATCATGTCCAAGCCTTGTGATTTCCAAAGTGATTTCTTTATTCGCAGGTTCGGGTTTTATTTCAAGTTTTATCTCGGGTGCGCTCGATATGTCCACTTTCATTTCTTCAACTTGCATTATTATATTTCCTTCTGACTTCTGAGGTGAAGGTAAGGGAGTTTCTGACGGTATAGGCACTGTATGTTTTGCATTCGATGTTTCTTTTGATATTTCTTGCGAAGGTTGTATAGTTGCCTTTTGGGTAGGAATTGGAGTTTGACTGACTAAACCTCGGCTGGAAACTAATTGGAGTGGGCTCGGTTGAACTTGCGTTGTACTAGGCTTGGTCTTGTTGCTTACGCCTGCTTTTTCTCTTTCTTCCATTCTTAAATTATTTATCGTATTCTCTTTTAGCATATTTTGCGTTGGTATATTTTGGCTTGGGGATTGATTTTGTATGTATTGGTTTTGTATGTTTGATTGTATGTCTATACTTTGAGACTGCATATTGTTTTCAGAAGGGTAAAGTGGATAGGATGAGTAGTGAGGTGAATAGTTATTAGGATATAGAGACGTATGAGCACTATTATGAACACTTTGAGGAACTCTCGATTTTGAATGGTAATTTTCTGATTGATTTTCTGAATAGTAATTAACTGTATGGGGAGGATAGTTATAATTACGGATATTATAGATTCTATAAGTATAAGAATGATAATTTGCAGGTTCAGCATATAGAACAATGAGGAATGCAGCAACCAAGCCTGCAAGAATAATACCTATTGGAACAACAAATTTTCTAAGTTCATTTTCATTTGTGTTTGCATCTATATCCCTTTCTCTTACTATATGCAAAGAATAAGATGCTCTGTTACCTAGCGTATCAACTCCCTGTATTGTAAAATAATTATCTCCAAAGGAAAGGGTTGCAGTCATAGAAAAAGTGCCATCTTTTCCCATCTTAACTCCTATGTTGTTTATAGATATGTTCGAGCCTATTTCTCCAAGCCCAAAGATTTGTATCTTTTCAAATTGAGTTTTCGAGTTATTCTGAGGCGAAATAATAACTAATTCACATGAAGAATCACGAAATACTTTTATGTTGATTTCACGCACATTCCCTGCGGCATCTTCTGCACGAACTACAAATGAATTTATACCTGGATTTAACCCATTCACTACACTACTAAAAGTGCCATCTGGATTTACTTCTATTGCCGCCCCTTTTACAGTAACTTTAGCGCCGACTTCTGTCTTGCCCGATATGTTTACATAGTCTTTACTAACAATTGTGGATTCTGGAAAAACTGTAAGAAAAGGAGGGATTGCATCGTAAATCACTTGGAAATAGACGCTGTTTTTGTTTCCTGCACGGTCTGTTGCTGTTACCTCGATTATATTTACCCCCTCGACTAAATGCACGATTGTAGAGAACTCGCCTGATGATAACTCTGCATTTGCATCGTTTACAGTTACACTTGCTCCATTTTCTGTGTAGCCTGAAACCAAAATGTCTCTTGTTATACTATATGGCGGTATCGGTTGGACATGCAAAGTAGGAGGCTTGGAATCAACGAGTATTCGAATTTCACGCGAATATGTATTACCCGCGGCATCTATACTTGTAACATTTCGAATATTTAATCCTTCATCGAGATGTAGTTCTAATGCAAATTTTCCGTCGTTTCCTGCGTATGTGGATCCTGTCCTGCATGCGATTTTTGAGTTCGGTTCTGAGTTGCCTGTTAAGGTCAAGTTAGTTCTGTTTGTTATCTCAGGCACATAATCGAATACAAAATAAGGCAAAACCGTATCGATGTAAAAATTCACTGTAACTATTGCTAATCCACCTGTTTTTGAAGTTGCTTTTACGGAAAGTGAATGTGAGCCGTCAGGTAGATGCACGATTGCATACCATGAAACTGTACCATTTGCTAACATCCAAGGACCAAAATCTATGCTAAATTCTATTCTTTCAATACCTGAAGTATCGCTTGCATATCCTTCGATTTCTACTTCTCCATTTTGCAGATAATCTCCTTCTATTGGAGAAATAAATTCGAGGCTTGGAATGCCTCTTGTTCCACCTTGAACACTCAGTTGAGCATTACTCTGGACATCATTAATTTGCATATGATTAATTTCGACTTCATTAATTTGCATATTATTAATTTGGACATCATTAATTTGAGCATTATGGACGGTAGGTAAATCGAAGTTGAGAACGCAAACAATTCCGATGAGGAACAGAGGAACGAGATATTGAGGACGCATACAAAAATGATATTATGATAAGAAAAGATAAAACTTCCCGAAAATGAATTGTTGAGCACGAAAATGAATAATAAAATATGGATAATAAAATTGAATAAATGAATACCAAGCCAAATAATAAGCCCTTACCTAAACCGTTGTGCAAAAAGTTGCCAAACAAGATACAGGCTCGTTAAATTCTTATGGCAATAATCCTTTTGTGTGGCGCTGGTGGTTTGATGACTAAAAACGAGAAAGAGCCTAGAATCGTTGAGAAACGATGGGACCCACGGATTGAAAAAGAGTTGTTAAAAACGTGGGAGGCTGAAAAGTTATACGAATTTAATTTAGATTCTGGAAAAAAAGTATTTTCGATAGATACCCCGCCACCATATCCATCAGGTTCTTGGCATATAGGTGCCGTGGCTCAATATGTAATGATTGATATGATTGCAAGATACGAACGTATGAGAGGATACGAAGTCCTTTTTCCGTTTGGGCTTGATAGAAATGGTCTGCCCGTGGAAACTGCTGTCGAGAAGAAACATAAGATTTCTATGCATAATTACGATAGAGAGAAGTTTCTTAAATTGTGCAGAGAATATTTAGATACCGTAGGCAATGATATTCTTCGTATTGCAAAAAGAGGTGGATTATCTGCAAGGTTTGACCACATTTACATGACTGATTCTGAGAAATATCGCACACTTACTCAGACTACATTCATAGAATTATGGCACAAAGGGCTCATATACGAAGATATAAAACCCTCGAACTACTGTCCAAAATGCAGAACCACAATCGCAGATGCAGAACTTGAATACGAAGAACTTGACACTTTCTTAAACTATCTGAAATTCAAAATAAAGGATTTGAACGACGAGATTATAGTTGCCACGACAAGACCTGAACTTCTTTGTGCATGTAAAGCAATTCTTGTCCATCCTGACGATGAGAGATACAAAAAATATCAGGGAAAGGTTGCCGAAGTGCCACTTTATAGCACTGAAGTGAAAATCATTCCACACACATATGCCAAGCCGGAATTTGGTACAGGTTGCGTGATGATATGCTCATATGGAGACCAGGGCGACGTCATGATGTTCAGAGAACTTGGGCTCGAACCTGTTATTGCAATAAATATCGAAGGTAGAATGACTGTATCCGCAGGAAAATACGAAGGTTTGAAAGTCGAAGATGCAAGAAAGAAAATAATTGAAGACCTGAAAGAAGCAAATCTACTGGTAAAACAGGAAAAAACAATACATCGTACGCCTGTATGTGCTCGGTCTAAGAATCCAGTTGAATTTATTGCAATGAAAGAATTTTATATTAAACAACTCGATTTTCTCGACGATGTAAGAAAGAGAGCAGATGAAATTCAGTTTCATCCTAAGGCACACAAACAGATTCTGCTTAACTGGCTTGGGGCTATAACTATAGACTGGCCTATTTCGAGAAGAAGATATTTTGCAACCGAAATCCCCTTGTGGTATTGCAAGAAATGTGCTAAGATACTCGTTCCAGAACCTGGCAAATATTATCAGCCCTGGAAAGAAAAACCACCTTTTGAGAAATGTCCCGAATGCGGCTCAAATGAGTTCCAAGGTGAAGGAAGGGTATTTGATACTTGGATGGATTCAAGCATATCTAACTTGTTCATATCTGGATACAAGACAGACGAGAAGTTGTTCAGTCGAGCATATCCTGTCTCTTTAAGACCTCAAGGTAGAGACATTGTTCGAACTTGGCTTTATTACACTATTCTGAGAAACCAACTTGCAACTGGTAAAAGGGCTTGGGACCATGCTTGGATTACGGGTATGGGTCTCGACGAACATGGTAAGAAGATGTCGAAATCGAAAGGAAATGTGATAGACCCTGAACCTGTGCTTGAAAAACAAGGTGCTGATTCGTTCAGACTCTGGGCTGCCTCGGAAGCAAATGTAGGCGAAGATTTCAGAGTGTCCATGGACAGAATAATTGGCGCGTCTAAATTTCTTACCAAACTTTGGAATGTTGCCAGGTTTGTATCTACATTTGAAGTTCCCGAGGAATTGAAAGAGGATATCTCAATTGAGAGTGCATACGAGAAAGCAAAACATCCGACCGATAAGTGGATTATCAGAGAGTTCAATCATCTTCTTAACGAAACGATTTCGGGATACGAAGATTTCAATTTCTTTGTGCCTGCGAACCGAAGTAGAGAATTTGTATGGAGTCTATTTGCACCGCATTATCTTGAGATGGTTAAAGCAAGAGCATACGAAGGAGAGGAATCTGCAATTTTTACAGTACATTACATAATGAAAAACTTGATGAAACTTATGGCTCCCATCGTACCATTCATCACAGACAAGATATACAGAGAGATGTATGGAAAATCTGTACATAGAGAAAAATATCCGATTGGTTCTTCAAAAATAGAATGGGCAAAAGAGATAACGAAAAAGATAGTGGAATTTAACTCTGATGTTTGGAGATTGAAAACAGAACTTGTAGAAGCAAAGCGAGCACCTGAGAAGAACAAAGAGAAGATTCTTCAACTCGAGAATATGATTTCTGAGGTGAAGATAGAAAAAGAACTTTTGGAATACGCAGACGATTTAACAAAGATGCATAGGTTTGGAACGCATGTTAAAAAGTAGTCAAGTTTTTATATGCGCAAGTATCTTTTGGCTTGGGGATTCTATGCATATTTCAAAGACGGTAGAAATAACAGCAAGTTCTGAGAAAGGATTTGAAGATGCATTATCAGAAGCGATAAAGGTAGCGAGCAAGAGTGTAAGGAACATATATCGTGCTGAAGTTACAAAGATGGAAGTAGATATCGAAGGAAAGAAAATGGTTTATAAATTGACTGCAAAGATAAGTTTCAAGGTGGAACATAAAAAATAACAGCCAGTACATAAGATTTATTTAGTAGGAATGCAATAATATGATTACTTCAGATTAAAGTATACAAGAAAAGGAGAGTAGGAGGAAAGCGAATGCCGTTGCCTAAGGAGATTCTAAAACAAAGGCTTGAGCACGAATTAGCGATATGCAGGCGAAAACTTAGGCACGAAATAATATGTTCGGATGAAACCTTTTCAAATTTTCCAGTTCAAATCACTGTTAATATGAAAGGGGTGCCTGCACCTGTTATGAGAAATGGAATTTTAACGCACAGATATAACCATAAATTTCTCATAGAGATAACAGAAGATTATCCCTATCAAAAACCGATTATAAGATGGCAGACTGATATATTCCATCCAAACATCATGATACCTGAAGATGGAGGATATGTTTGCACGAAGTTACTTGATGATTGGGATTTTTCGTCAAATCTTCTATCGTTCTTTAAAGGGATAGAAAGTTTGTTATGCAATCCGAATCCCTCAAACCCGTATGGTACAGATTCGTGCACAAGAGCTGCTGAATACTTCTATAAGCATCCAGAGTATAAGCCACCAATGATAGTCGAGAAAAAACCAACCATTGGAATTGTAAAACCTGCTGGAAAGGATGAGGGAAAAGAGGTTAAGAAAGAGGAAAAAACCCCTGAAGAAACAACAGAGAAAAAAGAAAGTAACCCAAGTGAAAATTAGATTATTGTGCACTTTTCCACGTTTTAAGTTTTGTCAAACAGAATGGACATGCTAACCATTCTTTATCGACGGCTTTGTTACATTTTGGGCATTTTGGAATCACATCTTCTTTAGTATCTTTTTGAGATAATTTATTGATAATTCTCTGAATGTCGCCTAACTTTACTACAGTTTGCGTTTTTGGGTAAACAATTTTCTTTCCTTGTTCACCAGATTGTATTTGAAATTGAGTTTCTAAATTGTATTCTTTTCCTTCGAAATTCCAGTATGAAATGCGCATTTTGATGGGAATATTCCCAGTAATTTTTGGTCGAAGTGCAAGAGCAAGCGAAGAAGTCTCACCTACTTCAAGGAAAGGAATTCCTGTTTTTCCCTGCACAAGGGCTTGGCCAAAGAATTCTAATCTTACATCTGAGGCATGTGTGGTACCTGTGTTCATAAGTATTGCTTTAACCTGCGTCCAGGAGTCCTGAGCAAATCCTTCAGAGGTTGCTATGAGAATGGAAATTTCAGGCTTGGCTAATTCCTTTTCTTTTCTTGCCGCTGCTTCGGCTGCTTTTGCATTATCTATTGCAAGTTTAAAGTTACGTCTTTCGAAGTTGCTCATTGCAAGAGCAAGGAGTCGTTCGGCTTCAACTGGTTTGAATCCTTGTTCTTTAACTTCAGCGATTGCTTTTGCAGCCATGCTTATAAAGTTATCATAATATCTCGTATGGTCCAAAAGATGTATTTTTTTATCAGAAGTTGAGACAAGAATAGCTTCGCCTGATGAAGAAGTTGCAAGTAAGTTTACTTCGGAATTAAGAGGACTTTTCCAAAGCAAATCTCCTGTCCTTTGGAAGAAATAAAGATGTTTATCGTAAGAAGAAAAAGCAAAATATTCTCCATTCTCAGATACGGCGGTGTCAGATATATTTGCAGCACATTCCCAACGTCTTATAAGATTTCCATCTTTAGAGTATGCGTATCCTTCATTTCCAGCAGCACAGACTGCAATGTTACCGCTTGAGGAGAGCGAGACAGAAGACGGTAAACCTTCCAAAGTAGGTTGCCAAAGTAGTCTGCCACTTGATTCAAAGAAATATAATTTTCTATCTGTCGAAGCAGCAAGCACATAATCGCCTTCTGATGAGATTGATATACTTGCAACTTCTCCGCCTGTTTTATATTTCCAAATAAGTTGTCCTGACATATTATGAAGATATACGTTTCCATCAACGCCGCCTGAGGCAAGGTATTTACCGAAATGAGATATTGCAACATTCCTTATTGGACGTTCTGCTTTGAAACTCCATGTGGGCTGTCCTGCCCTGTTAACAAAATATAGGTTGTTGTTATCAGACCCTACAGCGATAAATGAGGCATCTTTTGAAAGTGATATGCCATAAGACTTTCCAGATAACTGCCTGCGCCAAAGGAGTTTACCTGACTTATCTAGGAAGTGCAATTGTGAATTTTCGGTCGATGCAAGGATATATTCTCCATCAAGAGATAATTTCATGCGAATTATCTTAGAACCCAAATCAACTTTCCAGAGAAGAGTTCCTGAGGAATCAAAAAGAGATATGAAATTTCCATAAGATGCAGAAATTAGGGTCCCATCTGAGGATATAGAAATCGAAGATATACTATCTGAAAATTCTTTTTCCCAGATTTTTGCTGATACCACCATTATACCTCACGAGGGGCAATAAAGAATTGCCATTGTTTTACTTATAAGTTTTGCTTACTTCTTTGAATTTTTAGTTATATTTAATCAGATTTTGTATAAGGCTCAAGAGAGGGAACCAAGTGTAAAGAGAGATGAAACTACCTCATCGAACGATAACCAAGCCAACGAGAATAAATATTAAGAATGGTATTTAAGTAAACATGGGAGGCAAAGATGCCGTAGGTGTGATATTCGGAAATGTAGGCACAACTGTTTATAGGTTTGCAGTGAGCAATCCTAAGGTTGAGAGAGCGGATTATGTTGAAGTAAGTATGGAAACAGGGGAGAGAGTTCTTGGTCAAGTTATGGAAATGACAAGGGAAACTGACTTAGGATATGAAGATGCGATTTCGATTTCAGAAGGAGAAGAGGCAATACATTCAGATAGAGTAACTGCGAGTGTGTCAGTGATTGGATATAGAGATGGGAAAGGTATATTGCAAATGCCAAGGAGGCCTTTTAGAGCAGGTGAGAAAGTCTATTTTGCAGACCAGGAATTGATTAGAGAAGTGCTAGGTCTTAAGGAGAATGTAAGGACAGGAGCATATGTTGGTTTTCTGCGTTCTTACTCGATAAAGGTATATCTTGACATAAATACACTTGTTCAGAAACATGCATGTGTCCTTGCTAAAACAGGTGGTGGAAAGAGTTACATGGTAGGTGTTCTTCTTGAAGAGATGATGAAAAAAGAGGTTCCGATAGTTATTTTGGACCCACATGGGGAGTATTCTTCGTTGATATTTCCGAACAATAGTAAACGTGATGGACCTTTGATGGAAAGATTTGGTGTAATACCAAAAGGATATTATCATTCTGTGCAATTGTATTCTCCAGATACAAAAACAAATGCGGATTGTCGAAAGTTATTGTTCAATGGGGTAAACATACCGCTTGAGGATATTACCCAACTATTATCTTTGGCACCTGCAAGCGTGCCATTGATGAAATCTGCAATTGAGTATGCAAGTGAAAAATTTGGTGATTATACTTTAAACGACCTAGCAACGATACTTAAGCATGTGCCAGTATCAGGTAAGAAAATAAGCAGTACTCAACTTACTTTAGCTGCAGAAGTTGAGAAACTTGTATCTATGGGGATATTTTCAGACAAGAGTTCTTCGTCTACAAGACTTAGAGATTTGGTGCAACATGGAAGGACTACGATAATAAATTTAAGAGGAGTGGGACCTGAGGTTTCGGAAGTTGTGGCATCACGAATAGTTGAGAGGATATTTGAGGCGAGAAAAAGAGACCGTATACCTCCCTTGATGCTTGTTGTCGAAGAAGCACATAACTTCTGTCCGCAGGCAGGTTCTACTAAAGTATCGAGTATACTGCGAACTGTGGCTGCAGAGGGAAGGAAGTTTGGCATGGGTTTGCTTGTTGTTACGCAGCGTCCTGCAAAGGTAGATAAGAATGTGCTTTCGCAATGTAATACTCAGATAATTCTAAAAGTAACGAATCCGCTAGATTTGAAAGCAATCTCGTCTTCGATTGAAGGTATGACGCCAGGTCTTGAGGAAGAAATCCAGAGACTGCCTATAGGATATGCTCTTATAACGGGCGGTGGCTTGGTATTTCCTATAATAGTAGAAACGCGTGTGAGAGAAACAAAACATGGCGGAGAAGCAGTAGATATCGTTAAAGAAAATATAGATAAAGAAAAAGGAGATGTGGAGTTTAGAGTGGTATGAGCGAAGAAGGCGAATGGCTTTGTAGGGATTGTCTTGTTAGGCAATTTGCAAGACAGACATGGAAGATGCGAACTTGGATTGGAAAGATGGAAAAAACAGACCCTATATATATAGAGGCTGAGAACTATTGGAGATTACTCAACGATGCTTTGCTTTCGCTTTCTGTGAGAAGGATGCATTGTGCTGAAAAGGATATTGGAAAATGTCGTGAACGCGAACCTGAAACACTTGTTAGAAAAGGAGAATTTCTAAAGAATCTATATGACGCCTTGCAAGGATACGATTCGAAAGAGAAGGATGCACGTTTGTTAGATTATGATGCATTGCGTGCACTTGCGAATTCTGAGGAAGGAAAAGAGATTGTGCTCACTTATCAGAGGTATAAGACGAAAAAGATTGCAGAGATGGTAAAAAAGGAGGGGGAGAGATAGCAAGAATAGGAAGGCTTACTATAGGACTGTACAACACATACGACCCAAAAAGATTTGCAGAAGCGCACAGAAGAGCGCTTGTGCGTGCAGGTCCTATTGCGCTTGCTTTTGATTCGAATTTGGTAACTTTTGGCTTTCCATATTCTAATGAATTAAAGACTGCAGAGGAAATAGCAACTTGGGCTGCAGGGACGACGAGCATAGGCGAAGGTGGTGAGTATCTTATAGAACTTGCAAAAAAGGGGCGATTCTCGACATTTCCATTTGTAGAAAGAGGATTCCCCCCACAATTCGGTGAGATAGTAATAACAACGAGGAAACCTTACGATGGTAGAAAGGTATCAGCAAGATGGGCAGCGAACCAACTTTCGCATGGGATTTCGCTACTATTGCTTTTCGGCTTGGGTCCTCACGGCTTGGATAAAAAGACGATGGATATCGGAAGATATCATCTTGATGTAACTGGCAAAGGATATTCTCTTGAAACTTGTACTGCGATAGGTGCGGTGCCTTCTTCGATAATGGCGTATCTTGATTGTTTGATAAATAGAGAATGATTTAATTGTTACCTTTTTTTGACTTTGTCTAGGATTTTCATGGCAACAGATGGGTCAATCCCTGCCATTGCAAGACGCACAATAGAACCTTTCTTGAGCGCATCGTAATTTTTGTAACCTGCGTCGTAAAGTTTACTTGCTTCTTCTTGAGAGATTGAAAGATTTGAAACATATTCCTCGATAGTTGCAGTTCTTTCATCTCTTTGTGGTTCTGCTTGAGTTTTCTGTTCCTCCTCGAGATTTTGTTTCGGCTTGGGCTCGGTTTTTGCATCGTCTAGGCTTGGAGTTTTCTCAATGCTTACTGTTGTAACTGTGTTTTGCGTGATTTCTATTTCCTTGGATATTTCAGTAGGTTGTTCAGAAGCAACTGGGGGATTTGTTACTTCAGTAGGTTGTTCTGATGCAATTGGTGGATTTGTTACTTCAGTAGGTTGTTCGGTTTCTTTAGTGGTTTTCTTTATCTTTTCTTCGATGACTGCAGTTCCGCTCTTTTTCTCATTTATTAAAGAAATCAGGTCGTTCCAATTGGTAAGCGTCTTAGATACTGAAATTCCAGATTTCTCTTCAAATTTATTATTATCGTTAAACTTCAATGGTGGTTCGGGGAAATGTTTAGACAATGCGTCTGCAAAATCTGCGATTTCAACTTTTTTACCTGTGATTTCTATCAATATGTACGCCGTGGCATAGAATTTTCCTAATTGTTTGTATTTCGATGATTTCATAGAAATGCGCGAATTGAGAAAATTTATAGATACGGTCCAAGTTTCGTCAATATGAGAATAATTCGTGCATTGAATTTGTGCATTTTCATCAACCTTTTTTGCGGCAAGATAGAATTTTTCGCCTATATCCGTGAATTTGATGTATGATTTTAGTTCAAAAGGTCCACATGTTGTATACTTCCCCTTTTTCAAATCCGCTAGGATTAGATAGGGACTATCAGTCGAAGGTTGGACATGTAGAATAAATATGTTCTTATCTTGGTTATCTTTTGTGATGTACTTTTGCCAAGCCTTTAAGACTTCGGCTTGGGTGATTCCTGTGACATCTGTAAATTTCTTATAATCGTGCATCTCAGTGGGTACACTTCCAAGCCTTGAAATTAATTTTGTAACAAATTCCTCTATCCTCTTCTCCTCCCCTTCAAGTTTCAGCCTAATGAATATTTTTGACATTTTGTATCTTGTAGTAGAGATTATTATTAATAGTCCATTATACGAAATTTCGACTTCCCAAGTGTCGTCTATATGCGAATAACTCTTACATATTATCTTTGAAGCAGGCTCGATTTCTAAAGAAGTTCGCCAACATGCCTCGCCTATTTCGGTAAAACGAATATACGACCTGAGTTCCATACTTGAACATGGTTCATATTTCCCTTTCTTAAGTTCATTTAATAGCAAGTATGGTTTTTCGTCATTTGGTTGAGAATAAAGAACCTCTGTAACCATTTTTATCACCTTGCTTAAACCATAACTGAAAATCGAAATTATAAAATTATTGTGCACTATAGTATAGCGAAAAAGTCTCAATCATCAATTGCTAAGTTAAAAAAAGTAAGAGAGTTCTTTGTTTCTGTGCTCTACCTTTTTGTTCTTGAACAGATAATTTTTTATCCTGTGATGACGTTCTATATAATGAGCCTCGGTAGCTCAGTTGGGAGAGCGCAAGACTGAAGATCTTGAGGTCGCCGGTTCAATCCCGGCCCGCGGCATTTTTGTGATACCTCGAATTAGTTTCACGCAAAAAATCGAGAACTGTATCGCGCCAATGCTTTTTGAAACTTCTCCCTTCTCCATTTTTCTTATGCTCCACCTTACTTTTTTCTTGTTTAGTTTTCTCATTGTCTGTGGAGAACTTTTACTTTTCTCCGAGAGGAAGTAATTTTGGGATATTACAACGCCAAAGTATTTTAAGGTGATTGCACATTTTAGAGAGTCGCAGATATCTATGGATTTGATATTTATAATAACCCTT
>Ga0207433_10006166_pt1 | contig 20947 bp, 16 predicted proteins | sample YelNatPaOPGAMG01_FD_187559 | JGI IMG/M metagenome (GOLD analysis project Ga0207433, IMG submission 187559) | Hot spring thermophilic microbial communities from Obsidian Pool, Yellowstone National Park, USA - OP-RAMG-01 (SPAdes) (version 3) | ecosystem: Environmental > Aquatic > Thermal springs... | reverse complement strand
TTTCATCTATATAGGGAAGTACACCAAGACAAGGTTTTTTTATCATTTCTTCAAGCTTTTTTATCCCTGGTAAAAGAAGATTAATGTAACCTCTAAATTTATTGATAACAAATCCCTTTATAAATGATTCGTATTTTTCAAGAAGTTTTACTGTTCCATAAAGACTTGCAAAAACCCCACCTCTGTCAATATCTCCGACCATAATAACAGGTGCTTTAAGATACTCCGCAACCCTCATATTTACTATGTCATTTTCAAGCATATTTATCTCAGCAGGGCTTCCAGCACCCTCAATAACTAAAAATTCATATTCCTTACAAAGATAATCAAGTGAGCCTTTCACCGCATCCCAAAGTTTCTGCTTTTCAGAGTGAAAATCGTTTGACTTTAATATTTTATAAAGCTTCCCATGAACCATAATCTCAATTCCCTGCTCACCTGCTGGTTTAAGTAAAACAGGGTTCATATGAATGGAAGGACTAACTCCTGCAGAAAATGCCTGAATTGCCTGAGCAATCCCTATTTCCCCTCCTTCTTCAGTAATGAAACTTTGTAAACTCATGTTTTGGGCTTTAAAAGGAGCAACTTTTATACCTTTTTGCATAGCAATCCTACACAAAGCAGTAACCAGTATACTTTTCCCGCAACCTGAAGATGTTCCTTGTATCATTAAAAATTTAGCCATAGCTTCTCACAAAGTAAAAAACAAAAAAGAAAAGCTACCTCTGTTATTTCTACTGTTGCTCCAAGGTGGTCTCCTGTTAATCCACCAAATTTTTTCTCAAAAACTCTTTTCAAAATAAAAAGAACAAAACAAAGAAAAACAACGATTAAAGGCAAAAAAGGGAAATTTTTAAAAGTAAAGTAAATTAATAAAATAGCTGGTAAAAGAGTAGAAATAATAAATTGCAGAGTGTTTATTTTACCTATAAACAAAGCTCCAAGTCCTGTGTTTTTTGCTGGTTTACTGTAATGTATTATTGGAATTACTGACCATCTTGAAAAGGTAAATACCAAAAGAAAAATCGCAGATTTATTAAGCTCAATAATTTCTTTGATAAAAACAAACTTACAAAGAATGTTTATTATCAAAGCAAAAACTCCTGCTACTCCAACCGTGCTATCTTTCATTATTTCAAGCCGTTTATGAATATCTTTTTCTTTCTCCCCTGTTTCTTTATAGAAAAGGGCATCAAAGGTATCTGAAAGTCCGTCTATATGAAATATTCCTCTTAATGAAAATATAGACAAAATCAAAAGAAGCGAGATAACCATTGGAGAAAAGATTTGCTTTAAGATTAATACTAAAAAAACAGCAATTATGCCGTCTAAAAGCCCAATAAAAGGAAAAACTATGACAGAATTAAGGATATCCTTTTCATTTATGTTTTTTAATTTTATCGGAAAAATGGTTAAAAACGAAAGGGCTATTAAAAATCTATTTATCACTTTTACTTACTCCTGCCTCTTCAAAAGTTGCCATTTCTCTGTAAATTTTTAGTCCTGCCTCAATAATGGTCATAGCAAGTGCTGCACCGGTTCCTTCACCAAGCCTTAAGTTTAAATCAAGTAAAGGTGTATGTCCCATAAATTCGAGCGCCTTTTTATGCCCTTTTTCAACAGAATTATGCGAGGCAAAGATATAATCTTTAACCGCTGGATTTATGCAATAAGCAATTAAAGCACCTGCGGTTGAGATAAATCCATCTATAACAACTGGAACTTTTAATTCTGCACAACCCAAAACAACACCCGCAATTGCACCAATTTCAGGACCTCCAACCTTTGATAAAACATCTATAGGGTCATGAGGGTCGGGTTTGTTAATTTCAATTGCCTTTTTGATTACTTCAATCTTTCTCGTAAAAGTTTCTTCATCTATTCCTGTTCCTCTTCCTGTAACTTCCTCAACAGGACAACCTGTAAGCACGCTTACCACTGCAGAAGAAGGTGTGGTATTACCAATCCCCATCTCTCCAGTGGCAAATAGGTTATATCCCATGTGATAATATTGTTTTACCAATTCAATCCCTGTTTTTATACATTTTATTGCGTCATCACGGCTGAGTGCAGGGTCTTTTGCTATGTTTCTTGCTCCTCTTACGACTTTTTTTGATATCAGTCCTTCAACTTGCCCAAATTCATAATCAACACCTACATCAATAACCAAAACATCTGCCCCTGCATGTCTTGCTAAAACATTAATCCCTGCTCCTCCCCTTAGAAAATTAAAAACCATTTGAGCGGTAACCTCTTTGGGATAAGCAGAAACCCCCTCTTCTGTAACTCCATGGTCAGAGGCAAAAACAAAAACAGCCTTTTTCTTTATCTCAGGCATTGTGTCTTCATAAATAGCAACGAGCCTTGCTGCAATTTCTTCAAGTCTTCCAAGACTTTTAGGAGGTTTTGTAAGACTGTCAAGCCTTTTCCATGCAAGCTCCAAAAAATTTTTTCCAACTGGCTTAATATCAAGGTTTAACATTCCATACCTCTAAGAAATACTTCTTATCTCTTTGTATCCACTTTCCCACAGAAAATTTAACAGGATTTTTGAATATCGGACCATCATAAACAAAGGTGTGATATTCTCCATTCTCGCCGCAAAGGTCAATATTTCCTAAAGCTTTCAAGTCTCTAAGAAAATCAAAGCCAATTTCTCTGCCAAGCCATTCACTTCCTAAAAAAGAAGCATTAGTTGAGCATAGTATGGCTTTAAATCCAGAGTTTATCAGTTCTTTCATAAGAGGCTCTCTTTCTTCCTTCCAAAGAGGAAGTATAGGTTTAATACCAACTTCTCCACAAACCCTTTCAACCCAGTCTCTGTGCTCCTGGACATCAATATCACCAAACACTCCTGCTGTAATGCCCTGTTTTTTAAGCTCTGAAATTGTCTTTTTGAATTCTTCTTCATAGTTTCCCCAGTTAGTACCTTTTTGAATAATTGGAATTCCAATTGCAGATGCTTGTGCTTTAAGCAATTCAGCAGTTAATCCATGAGAACGAGAATACTTTCCTGTTTCTCCAAGCATGTTAACAAGATAAAGAACTTTAATGCCTTTTTTGATTGCCCGAAAGCAGGCTAAAGCACTGTCTTTCCCTCCACTCCAAGAAACAAAAGCCTTTAAAATTTCCATTTAAAGTTTCCCCTTATTTATTTTTTAAATCCATTTTGTTTTTCTAAGGCATAAACTACCGCCTCATATACTGCTTTTCCTATTAATTCTCCGATTTTGCTATGCCCACCTGTATAACTAACCTTAGGTCCTGTAGTTCCTGAAACCACTATGATGTTATCTGTTCCGGTTCCGGTTGCCTGCACTCCCTTGGTATAGCTACTTGGCACATTTAAATCCTGGAAAGCTGCGGTTTTAGCTTCAGTGGCAGTAATAACAGCCCTTGCCATAGCCCCATCTGTAAGCTTTGCATTAGTAAGGATTATGATATTAACCGTTCCTTTAGGCTCCCCACCTTCTATATATTTTCCTTCGTCTACACCAGTTCTTATAGCATTGGTTTTAGCACCAGCAGTAACTAAAGCTACCACTACAAAAGGCCTAAATTCTTTTACCACAACAGCGCGATTATCCATATCAGCTGCAGTAGCCATAATCGCTATTTCTTCACCTTTTATCCCAAGATACTTAGCTATCCTTTCTTTAACCTCCCTTAAATAAACCTTCCCTCCTACCTCATCCTTTGTCCTTTTGGTTTCGCAAACCTCTTTCCATATTTCAGGATGGGCAGAATGGTTAACTACCGCTAAAACCTCAAAGAACCCATCAAGGGTTGATAACACCCGCCTTTTTTCAGGAAACTTAATGATTAAGGTTTTTTCCCATAAATTTTTATTTTCAGCCCTAAGTATAAAGGCTTTAGCCAATACCTCAGAAGGCAAAGTAATATCATCTTGTGCTAAAAGTAATTTCGGAATAAAAAGAAAAATTAAAAAACTAAACCAGACAGTCCTAATCAAAAATGGTTTAATTTCAAAATTCATAAATTTCCCCTTATAGACCCGTTTTTTAACTAAAAATCAAATTTTAATCCTACCTTTATCGTCCTTTCTGGCATAGGGTAGTACTGAACATATTCATAGGCTCTATTAAATAGATTTTCCACAGATGCGGTAATTTCAAGGTTCTTTAAAGGTTTATAAGAACCCTTGAGGTTTACCACTGTAAAATCGCCTTTTTTTACAACAACTCTTCCATATGATGGCGCTGCCCAATCCTGTACCTTTTCATCTCCTGTATAATTCGCAATAAGTCTTATATCCCAGTTTTCCTTTCCTGCCCTGATGCCAAAAGCACCTGTCCATTTTGGAGTATAAAGAAGTGTTTTTCCGTATTTTTTCATTTCAAGTTCATCATTGCTTGAATATCTTGTATGATAAGTAATGTTTGCAAAAGGTTCAATGGATATATTTAAACCAAATGCCAATCCCAGATTATAAGAAATATTTGCCTCTATACCCTGAATTGTAGCTCCTTCAACATTTTTAAATGTCTGGGCTTGCAGAGTTGTATCATAATAGCTAAGAATCTTATCCCTGAATTTTGAATGAAAGAATGTAAGCTCTGTATTTAGGAAATCCTTTGTATAAGCAACTCCTACATCACAAGAGGCTACTTTTTCTGGTTTTAAATCAGGATTTCCTAAATAATGAGTCCCCCATGAAGAAACATAATCAGCTGCAAGCTCATCGGGTGCAGGTGCCCTAAATGCTGTGCCAGCATTGCTTTTTATTGAAAAATTATCTGTGATTTTATATACAACTCCTCCTCTAATTGTTATATGGTCAAGATTTTCTTTTCTTGGTTTTAAATTTTTAATACCCTCTGTGGCAAGTATTTCATTTTCAAAATAGTCATATCTAACCCCAGTACTTATCAAAAGCTTTTTGTTGAAAAGACTCAGAAGTCCTTCTGTAAATACGCCATAGGTGTTGTATTCTGAATTCGGACGATATGGTGCTCCTGTGTTCCTTGAGCTTTTAACTTCTATTCTGTCCCACTGCCCTCCAATAATAATCCTGTGTTCATTTATTGAAAATATTTTTTGGAGGCTTGCTCCCTGAGTATCTGTTTTGGTTACGGTAATATCTGAATTTCCTATGCCTGAAGTCATACCTCCATGCCATTCATCCTTATCTTTAACAAAATAATATTTAGCATTAAAGTCTGCGGTTTTGTATCCAATATCAAAGCTATTCCGTTCTTTGTTTGAATAATTGTCAGGGTCTGGAGAGTATCTTGCTCCGGGTGAGCCAATATCCCATCCTTTCCAGTGTTGAAAGCCGACGGATATATGGTGACTGCCAAAAAGTTTATATCCAAAGCGGGCTGATACTGTTTCATCGTTATATCCAGTATTGTCAATCTTTCCGTAATCTTTTGCCTTAAAATCATCTGAAGAAGAACGGCTTGCAGTCAAATAAAAATCAAAATCGTTTTTCTTCCCGCTCAGTTCAGCTTTTGTTTTCCAGTATTCCCATGAGCCAACTTCACCACCGATAGAGCCATGAAAACCCTCTTTACCTTCTTTTGTAATAATATTAATTACACCACCCATAGCAGATGAGCCGTAAAGTACAGATGCGGGTCCTTTAACTATTTCAATCCTTTCTATGTCCTCCACAGGTATCTTTGCAAGATTCACTGTTCCTGCTCTATTTCCATTGATAAGAACAAGAACCCTGCTGTTTAAATCACTAAAAAGGTCTGTTGTTAATCCTCTAAGTTCAATTCTGCTTGTAAGAGCACCTGGATATTTGTGCACATGACCGATTGCTGACTCTATAATTAAGTCGCCAGCATCCTTTGCAGTAGAATTTTTAATATCCTCCTGAGTTATAACCTGAACTGAATAGGGAACATCTTTTTTTGGCTCTTCAATTCTTGAAGCAGTTACAACGACTTCTTCAATCTGGGTTTCCAGTGCTAAAAGTTGGCTTGGAATAAAAAAAAGAAAGAGAAATAAGAAAAATAAAAACATGGCATTTCCCTCCCGCGAGGAATTGGAAGCTCAAAGAGCCTCCAGCTGAACAGGTCTTCCGGCTTAGGGCTAAAACCTACTTGCCCGCCTTCCCATCTGCAATTTGCAGACAGTGGCATAAGTGGGCTTTCGTTCCCAACACGGCTGCGGGGCAGCGGGGGATTTTCACCCCTCTTCCCTTGCTTTCAGCTTATCTAATATATGAAAAAAAACTTCAAGTTGTCAAGTAATCGGATTTCCCTAAAATTGCCATTAGGAAATTATGTTTGGGCTATTTTGTCATCCCTTCGCTTCGCTCAGGACATCGTCTGACCCTGAGCCAAAGCCCTGAGCCGAAGCCCTGAGCTGAAGCCCTGAGCTTATGCGAAGGGTCTGCGAAGGGTCTGCGAAGGGGAAGAATCTCCTCTTTTTTTAGAGATTCCTCGGGGTATTGAACCCGCTCGGAATGACAAAAAGGGAGGAGACCCTTCGGCTTCGCCTCAGGATGGCAAGTAAAAAAGGGTGACAAAAAGGTGTCATTCCTTCGCTTCGCTCAGGACAGCGTCTGAGGGAGCGTAAGCGACCGAAGAATCCCATACCTTTTTCTAATTGAGTTCCTTCGCTTCGCTCAGGACAGCGCTTCGGGGCTTTTAGCCCCTCAGAATGACGGGATAAGCTCAAGACATATCTTTTCTATCGGCAATTTCAGGATTTCCCTGAAATTGTAAATATTTATTTTAAAATTTTATAATACAAAACAATGCTCATTAAGAAAAAATTTGAGATGAAAATTACGAAATGTAGGCAATGAAGATAAAAGAATTTCTTCCTTGTATTGCTGACTCAGAAAAGTATAGAGTGATTGGACAAATAGACAATGACAAACTGAACGAAATTTTGCCATATCTTGCAAGGATTGTTCCAAAGGCTACCTATAATGCCACAGACGGTTGGGTCAGCTTCAAGAAAGGACAGAAAATCATAACGATTTACAAAGATGGTTTTGTGACTCTAACGATGATAAAGGACGAGGAAGAAGCTTTAAATATTCTTCAAGAACTTGAAAAGAAAGCAAAACTTGCGTGGGAAAAAAGGCATGAGATTGATATAACTAAACCTCTTGAGAAAACTTCCATCGGTCCTTTGGAAGTTTATAAGTATCTGCCAAAAACGAACTGCAAAAAGTGTGGTGAAGAAACATGTATAGCTTATGCTTTCAAACTTTTAAATGGAGAAAAAAGCTTGAAAGATTGTAAATTGCTTTTTGAAAATTCAAAATATATTGGCATAAGAGAAACATTGATAAGCCTTCTTTTATCTTCTGGATATGAATTAGAGTTATAACAAAATTTTATTGAGTTTATAAGGATGGACGAAAACAAGAAAAAAACTCATGAAAATAACGCAGACGAAGAAAATAAGCTTTATTGTGAAAAATATAAGCAATGGGTAAAAGAACAAGAGGGTTGTAAACACAAAAAAGAATACTGTCAGTTCCGCACGCAATGTCTTATCTTTCTTCGTGAGAAGTTTAAAGATTTGTAGGTTTAAGGAAAGCCTCTAAAAGTACCATCTAACAGGCGAATGATAGGGTCCCTGTATAAATAGGCTTTGTAGTTTAAGTAATATTATGCATAAATTAATAAAATTTATACTTTTTATTTTTAAAATACATTAAAATAAAATAAACTAAAAAGAAGAGAGGTATTTTATGGGCATTGAAGATAAAACTGTATCTGATGTAATGAGCAGAGGAGTCCATACAGTGAGCGTTGACGCCACTTTTTCGGAAATAATAAATGCCTTTTCAGAATCAAAAGTCTCTGCATTAATAGTTGTTGCTCCTAACGGAGAATTCATGGGAGTTATAAGTAAAACAGATATTATTTCAGCCCTTAAACAATTTGGAAACGATGTCTGGGGAAAAACTGCAGATGATATCCTGTACCCTTATCCTTGTACTATAGAAGGATCTGCAAACATAAAAGAAGCAGCTCGTAAAATGTTAAAACATAAAGTTCATCGTTTGATAGTAGTAACTCCCTCAAAAGTAGGTAAGTTTGCACCAGTAGGATTGATTTCTGCTACTGATATCCTTAGAGAATTTGCTTCTTAAACTTTCTCTAAGGAAACAGCTGTGACTTTATACTCAGGGGTATCTGTAAGCTCATCAAGACCTTCGCTTATTAAAATGTTTGTTAAAGCTGAATCAAAATGAGCATCTGTATAAATATAACCCTTTGGAACCCTTGGATTAATCTTTACCTTATAAATTACTTCTCCTCGTTCATTTTTAACCTTAACAAAACACTCTGCACAAAGTCCATAAGCCTTTGCATCCTCTGGGTTCACATCAACTGTTGGTTCTGAATAAAGCCTGGTCAAAGAAGGAGCTCGTCTGGTCATACTACCTGTCTTGTGATGCTCAAGTCTTATTACTGTAACAAGGATAAAAGGTTTATCAGGGGTTGGAGTTTCTAAAGGTTCTATATGTTTTGGTATAGCAAGATGAATTTTACTCTTTGGGAAACCGTTAGTAAAAAGGATAGAAGTGCCAGGATGGTCTTCATCAGGACAGGGCCATTGAATTCCTGAAAGTTTTAAACGCTGATAGTTTATCCCTTTCCATGCATTCCATACCAAACCAATCTCTTTAGCAATATCTGCAGGAGATTCATAGTTCCAGTGGCAACCAAGCTTTTGCGCAAGCTTTGTTAATATAAACCAGTCTGGCAAAGCTAATCCAGGTGGCTCAACCGCCTTTTCAAACAACTGAACCCTCCTTTCACCGTTTGTAAATGTCCCACATTTCTCAAAAACACAGGCTGAAGGTAAAACTGCATGTGCCCATTTAGCTGAAAGAGGGGGAAATATATCCTGACAAACTAAAAATTCAAGACTTTCAAAAGCTTTAAACACTTTTCCGATAACTGAATGGCTCATTGCTACATCATATCCCATTAAATACAAGCCCTTAAAACTCCCCAGAAGGGCAGATTCTAACATCTTAGATAGCATAAGCCCCTCAGTTGCTGGTATCTGTAATCCCCAGACCTCTTCAAACTTTTGCCTAACCTCAGGTTCAAGATAGTTCTGGTAACCTGGTAAAACATAAGGAAGTCCTCCCATATCACAGGCACCTTGAACATTGTTATGCCCGCGAAGAGGCACTGCTCCACAACCAGGTTTACCCCAAAAACCACAAAGTATCGCAAGGTTTGCAGTAGCCATCACTGCATAGGAGCCAGCCCTATGTTCAACTAAACCAAGACCCCAAAGGATTAACGCACTCTTTGCCCTGGCGTATAAATAAGCAGCTTGCTCTATCTGAAAAGCAGGAATCCCGGTATATCTCTGAACCTTCACAAGTTCCCAGTTGCTCAAGATATAATGCCGGAAGCTTTCAAAGTTTTTAACATACTTGTCCACAAACTCTTTGTTATACAACTCCTCCCGGATAATAACATGAGCCATTCCATTTAAAAGGGGAACATTGCTCCCGGGTTTAAGCTGAAGAAAAATGTTTGCTTTATCTGCAAGAGGAATCCTTCTTGGGTCGGCAACAATAAGCTTTGTCCCTTTATTTAAAGCCTTCTCAATCTTTTGGGCAACAACAGGATGAGCTTCGGTGGTATTGTTTCCGAGGATAAAAATAACTTCAGCATTTTCTATCTCATCAAAATTTGTACATGCTGCTCCAGTTCCCACAGTGGCTGCAAGTCCTGCAACCGAAGGAGCATGACATACCCTGGCTGAATTATCTATATTATTTGTATTAAAAATGCCTCTTGCAATCTTTTGCAAAAGATAATTTTCTTCATTGCTCGTCCTTGATGAACATAAAAAACCTAAAGCAGATGGCCCATACTTGTCTTTGATTCGTAAAAGATTTTCAGCAACAAACTCTAAGGCTGTCTCCCAATCAACCTCTTTGAATTCTTCTTTTATATTTTTACGGATTAAAGGCTTTGTTAATCTCTCATGGCTCCGATAATATTCAAAACCAAAAACACCTTTTACACAGGTAAAACCATAATTAGGTGGAAGGTCTCTACCCTTTACTTCAAGGATGGTGCTGTTCTTAACCACCACCGTAAGATTGCATCCAACCCCACAGTAGCCACAAACGCTTTTTACTTCCTTAGCTGAACTCTTTTCATAAGGTACTGGCTGATTCTTTTTTACTAATGCACCGGTTGGACAGGTATCAACGCACTTCCCACAATTTACACAACTTTCTGTAAACCTGAAAGTAATGTATTCAGTTGGTTTACCTTTATCCACCACTTTAAAAAAGATGGCAGAATACGGACAAATTCTGACACATTTTTCGCAGGCTATGCATTTGTTCAAGTCTACCTCAATCTGAGGATGGTTCATTTTAATAGGATACTTAATCCTCTTTAGGGAATTTGTTGCTGGAACATCTTCTATTATCATGTATTTTCTTAAATCACACTTATGAATGCCGAGACATCCACATTTTAAACATCTTTGTGCTTCCAGCTGAGCTTCCTCAGGAGTCAAACCTATCAAGACCTCTTTAAAATCCTTTATCCTTTCCTCAATAGGTCTTTCCTTAAGCCGTGCCCGCTGTTGGGGAGTAAACTGGTTAAGAAAATTAGAATCAATTTCTTCTACTCTTTTACCCCTTGAAAAATCAAATTTAACCGTAATCTTAGGTAAGTACGACTGTTTCCTGTGTTCATTCTGCTCGTCCTCTAAATAAGCTTTAATCGCCTGAGCTGTCTTTCTTCCTTCTGCTACTGCCTGAATTACTGTCCTCGTTCCAGTACGAACATCTCCGCCAACAAAAACTCCAGGAATTGAGGTAGCAAGCGTCTGAGTGTCAACCTTCAATATCCCTTCAGGTGTAACCTCAAGTTTAGATTCAATCTCTCCAAAGCTCAAAAAGTCTGTTACAGAGTCCTCTCCCCATGCTCTAAAAACAAAGTCATACTTTTCTGTAAAAATCGTGTCCTCAAGAATTTTTACTTCCCTCTTTTCTGTCTTTATCGTTCTTGCAAGCTTAAGCTCGTAACCATTCTCTAATGCTATCAATTCCACCGGAGCAGTTGCAAAGACAAAATGAACACCCTCTTTTTCTGCATATGAAATCTCACGCTGTGGAACTGCAGATTCAATCCTTGACCGTTGATATATTACATCAATCCTTGCAGAAAGCCTGATTAAAACTCTTGAAAGGTCAACCGCTGTGTAACTACAACCCAGTATAGCTACTTTTTTTCCTTTAAAGGCATCTACACTGTTTATTTCGCCTTTGTTAAATCTAAAAAGAAAGCCTAAACCGCTTTCAGCTAACTCTTCTCCAGGGAATCCTGAGAGCTTTTCCTTCCTTGCCCCAATAGCAATGAATACTGCCTTAAAATCTTCAGCAAAAAGGTCCTTCAAAGTAAAATCCCTGCCCCATGTCATCTTAGGACGGAACTCAATACCAAGATTCAAAATACTTGAAACTTCCCTGTCAACCACATACTTAGGAAGTTTAAAAGAGGGTATCCCGTAACGAAGCATTCCTCCTGCCTGCTCATCACGATCAAAGATTACTACATCATAGCCTTCAAGTCTCAAAAAATAAGCACAACTTAGCCCAGCTGGTCCAGCGCCAATTACAGCAACCTTTTTCCCCTTAGAAGGTTTAATCTCAGGTGGGATTTCTCCATGCTCATAGCAGTAGTCCGCTACAAATCGTTTAAGATTGTTTATAGCAACTGGACTGTCAACAAGGGTTCTTCTACAAATAGGCTCACAAAATCTCGGACAAACTCTTCCTACACAAGCAGGAAGAGGAAGCTTTTCTTTTATCAATGCAAGGGAAGCCTTAAAATCTCCCTTAGCGATAAACCCAATATAGCCTTGAATATTCAATTTTCCCGGACAAGGGGTATGGCAAGGAGCCTTACAATCTCCGTAATGATTAGCTAAAATCTCATTTAAAATCGTTCTTCTTATTTCTTTTACCTGCGGAGTGTCAGTCTTTACCCTTAAACCTTCTTCAACTAAGGTTTCACAAGCCCTAACTATGCCTTTTCCTTCTATCTCAACCACGCACAAACCACAAGGGTTGTTTGCCTTCGGAGCAGAAGGGAGGTCACAAAGAGAAGGTATCTCTATGCCTTCTCGCTTGCATGCTTGAAGGATAGTCTCATCGAAGTTTGCTTTAACTTCTCTATCGTTAACCCATAATTTAACCATCTTTAAATCAGGTATTTAAATTTTTTAAATCTGAAGCCAGGCTTCAGAGAAGATGGTCTTCCCCATTAAAACTCTCACAGTTTTATAGATTTCAAGCTCCTTTGGAGATAAAGTCTTAGGGTCTGGCTCATCACCATCCATCATACGATGAACTAAAGCTACCCAATCAGGATGTTTACCTTTAGCTATCTCCACAAGCTCTTTATCATAAACATCAACAATAGCGGAGTAAACATTATACTTCATCAGCATCATAAGAAGAGCTCTGTTTAAATAAGGTCTTAAGTGTGAGGCAACGCCGTTTGAAACATTAGACAAACCAACAATACTTTTTGCACCCGGGGCTATATCCTGAAGCATTGAAAGAAACAGCAATGCCTCCTGAAGTTGCTCTGCACCTAAGGTGATAGGAGTGATAATCGGGTCAACTCGCATTTTTTCATTTGGAATACCATATTCGTTTAGTTTCATGATAAGGTCTACTGCAAGAGCTGCCCTTTCGTTGGCATCCCGTGGCAGACCATCAAGCCCCCAAAGAAGAGCAACCACTTCGCAACCAATTTCTGCAGCAAAAGGACCAAGCTTATCAAGCCTCTCTGGCTGGATGCTTATAGAGTTCATAAGAGCCTTCTGTGGATTTTTTGAAGCCTTAAGACCAGCAATCATCGCCTCAGGGTTGGTCGTATCAAGGGATATGGGTGTGTCTACTACCTCTTCAACTACCTTAACAATCCAGCTTGCAAGATCTGGACCATCTTTCTTAGCTGGACCAATGTTTAAGTCAAGATAATCTGCTCCAAGCTCTGTCTCTTCCTTTGCCATCTGCTGTATCGGCAGAGCATCACGCTCCTTCATCGCCTGTCCAGTCCTTTTGCCCATTATATTAATGCTTTCTGCTACACAACCAACAGTGTCTCCCATTTTTTATTCCTCCTCCTTTTAAATTTTAAGCAGCTTCTGCTTTTATTTTTTCTTGCAATTGTCTTAAAAATGCTGGCAATCCGCTTGCTTCTCTTGGACCAACAATAATTTCCCAATCAGGAAGCTCTTCTTCAAGTTCGCCTTTTATACCAGCAAGAAGTCCGGGTATGATAAGTTTCTTGTGTTTAATTTTTTCGGTAATTGAACTTTTTTTCACAAAATCAGCGATACTGTCTGCTCCAAATTTACCAGCTGCCCAGGCAGTTAGGACTGACAACCCATCCGTATCTTTAATCAAGAACCATGTAGGAACCCTGCTTCCCTCTATTTCTCCATTGACTAAAAAGTAAGTAAGAGCAAAGTTGCAAGTTATTGCTACAGGTGATAACTCATCTGGACCGTTAACCGGATAAATACCCTCCTCCACCACAAGTGGCTTCTGAGGGTCAGTATAGATGTTCAACCTTTCCACAAGAAGGTTAAAGAGCGCACCTGCTCTAAGGTCTGAAAGGATGATTATGCTGGCATATCTTGGAATCAAAAGGCTTGCTAAGGTTGTCTCAAGAAGATAATCTTCTGTATAGCTGTAAGGGAATGTTATAACTGGAAAACCAAGGGGTTTAAACTTGGCTTTTATGGCTGAACGCCTGATAATCAAAAGGTCTTCAAAAAGTTCCCTCACTCCCTTAGACCCAGGGTCAAGCACAAGGTTTTTAAGTCCTGCTGACTGAGCCTTTTCACTTAAGCTTATCACTTCATCTAAACTATCCCCAGAAATTACTAAAGGTATAGCCTTTTGTTTTGCAAATTCAAAAAGGCTCTCAACCTCGTTTTTTGAAGCATAAATAAGTGGCTTAAAATCTCCGCAAATTTTAGCACACTCTTCTAAATTAGTTTTGTTTCCTTTTAAAATTAGAGCACACCAAGGAAGTGCATCTCTAATTCGCTTAACCAAAGGCGCATTTGCTTCTTCAATCATTACTACATCAGGTCTAAGAAGTATTCCCACCCTATCCCAGCTAAGCCTTTTATAAAGGTCAATCCTTCTATCTATTTCTCCTGCACCCATTGCTGAAGAAATAACAGTTCCAATAAGAGGCGGGCTTTCAAATCTTTTTTCATGCCTGAAAAGAACCGTGTCTCCGCCAAGACAATAAACAGTATCTCCTACGCCAAGCTTTACAGTTCGTATAGGTGGAGCAGTAGCCTCTGCAATCTCCTCAACCACCTTTGGGTCGACATAAGGGCAGGCTGTAATCTCCGCTTGCCCGGCAGCGACTTTCATCGCAAAAGCCATGCAGGTAGGATACCCGCATTCTTTGCAGTTCTTTTTAGGAAGTTTCGCAAGGATCTGAATTCCTGTTAAACCCATATATTCCTCCTAAATTTTATTACATAATTGGTGGAAGGTTTAGCACTGGATGTCCAACCTTCTTTATGTATTCTGCGACTTCTTCCTCTGCTGTCGCAACCGTATCATCCGCAATCTTATCTATTAAATCTGGCACGCCAAGCTCAGAAGCCCGTTCAATAAGCTTTTCCTTTAACTCTTCCTTAAGCATCTTAGGCATCCAAATCACCCTTAAAAGCCCATCTTCAGCAGATAAAAACTTCTTTGAAGAGATATAATGCTTGGCAAGTCCCATAAATCCTGGAGTAACCTGCCCTCCACCTACCATACCTGCAAGTGTGGAAAATTTCATTCCTGTCGGGGTTATCCCCAGATAGTCTCTATTAACAATCATGATTCCATTTATTGAAGGTAAAAGGGCTGCAATGCATTCCATACAACCGCAAACAGTCATCGGGTCTATCAAAATACTGTAAAGACTAAGCCGTTCTATCTTACCACGAGATGCTTGTTGCACATATTTATTAATTCCTGAATACTGCCCAAGCTTCAGGTCTATCGCATCCTCCTTAGGAATAGGTTGATTCGGTCCAGCAGGGTTCATCTGATAACAAGCTTTGCCATCAAGCCAGTTGTAAGCTCCGCAAGCTCCAACCCTCTCAGGCGTTATCACACATACATGGCTTGGGGCAAAGCTCTGACAAAGTGTGCAGGAGTAATAAATATCAACAGACTCATCCGTTAGCCCAGCAAGCCTGGCATCGCGTTCTGCATATATCCTTTTTGCCATATCAAGAACTTCCCTTACTTTATCTTCAATAGTATAAATAGTCACCTCGCATTTATCAACAATAGCTGAAAACTCTTGCCTGAGTTTTGCATAAAGTATCTTTCCAATATGCTTAAATTGAAAGCCCTTTTCTACTGCCTGTTTGCTGAACCTAAGCCACATGATGTTTCTCTGTCCAACATGCATAATACCCTGAGCATAGTTTACCAGATGATGGAACTGTCTCTCTAAAATAGCCTCAAAATCCGACTGCATGTTGACCCCTGCAACTTTAACCACAATAGAAAAGGGAAGGATATAAGGAGGTCCTTTAATCCCAAGCTTTGAAACATCACTTATTTCAGGTCCAATAACTTCTATCTTTCCGTCCTCAACCTCATCAAGGTTTGCTGAGATAAGTAACTCTACCGCTGCAGACCTACCACCTCCACACTCAAGATAAAGGTCGTCCTTTCTTACCCGCTCACCCTCAAAAGCTGGTGCGTAGGCAACCGGGATGTCAAGCTTAATTGTCGTAACCTTTAATCCCCTAACTTCAACTGCTCTGTCTACAATCTGGTCATGGGGCACCCGCGGAACTACATGCTCATAAGTGCAAACTCCGTAAGGTTTAATTTCAGGAATCTCCCAGTCAGAGATTACAGGGAATCCCCAGTTTATAGCACCAGCACCATTTGCATACCACTCATCAGAAACAGGCCCAAAGGTTATCACAAAGGCAAAAGTTCTATCTTTGTTATAAAGAAGGTTACCAAGATAATCCCCTGGCTTTATTCCACCAAAGGACATAGCAACCCTGCAAGCAAAACCAATGGCAAAAACAACTGAAGTGTATTCATTACCGAAAGGTACTAACCTCGTTGGCCAGCCAAGCTGAACTCCTGCGGATTTAAGAAGCTCTGGCATATAAATTCCGTTCGTCTGGTCATGCATAAAGACATAAAGGTTCTTCTCAAGGAGCTCCTGCGCAATCCGTGCCGCATTTTCTTTATCCTTAGGAGAACCAAGAATAGCAGCAAAGCCAGGTGCAGTACCATCAACAAATTCAACACCTCTTTTACGAAAGATTACATCATCTGCTGCCCCAAGCCAAAAATTAGTCTCGGTGACATCTTCTCCTTTAACATAAAAATTAGGAGCTTCTAAGTAGCGTATAGCTTCAATTATCTCTTCTGCAAAAAAAGTTGCCATTCCAGCATCAAGAGCAGGAGCAAGATAAGGAAGCCAGGTTTTCTCACTCGGTAGCTCCGGAAGTAGCCTCTTTGCCTCCTGAAGCACCTCTTCACAGTCTCCAAGTTTTTTTACCGGATAACCAAGAATGGCATATATGATGGGAAGATAGTAAGCAGTGTTTGGGAATCCAATTTCAGTTTCTTTCCCAAACTTCTTTACAGCCTCCTCATACTTTTCCAAAGCCCTTTCAATTATTTTATGTGCCCCTTTTATGGCTGCAGTAGCAATTATCTTTGACATGCCTTATATACCCCTCTCCTTAAGCTTGACTTAAAGCATTAAAAAGATTATAACAAAGCCTAACTGCTTGAGGATGTCTCATAATAAGTAAATCACCCCCAGCTAAAGCCAATGCCACTCCGGTTACAGCCTCCATCAGAACCCCTCTTTCTTCCTGTTCTCCAAAAACTTCATCGCTTGGAAGAACTGCTTCTTTCGTTTTCCAAACCTCTTTGCCAATGCTACAAATAATAGGACAAGCAAGCTTGGTATCCTGTCCAAAAAGAGCTGCAATCCTGATTCTTTCCATCACCGAATAGGTATACTCAATACCATACCCAAGGGCTCCAATTGAAGGGTCCATAAGAATTTTGTCAAGGGGAACACCAATGTTTTCAAGAAGAATGTTTAGTTGCTTAGCAAGATTTACATCTATAGGGCTTGAAGCTATCACTGGCAAGCCATATCCCATAGCAATTGCTCCAAGGGTTCTATGATTAGCCTCAACCACAGGACTGATAACTGCACCTCTTTGTCCAACCACCTCGCTAACCTCTCTTAAAATCTCTACATCTTTTTCTGCATTTCCAGAACTCCAGATAATAAGAGGCACATCAACAGCATCTGCCACTTTTTTCACTACCTCTACTGCATGACTTGCTGGAAGATTAAGCCCATTAGGGTCTGTTCCTTGAAGATAAATACACATGACTTCTGCCCCATAGGTCTCCACACATTTTTTAGCCCAAAGCCCTGAGTCATGCCATACATCCTGATAATACTTAGCTAAACTCTCAGGCCAGGACTCAGGCTTTATATCAAGTATTTCATAAGCAATCTTTATGGGATTAGGAATCTCTCCTTCAAAGTAATGGAAATTAAGAGCTTTTGCCCCACTAACCTTTATCGCCTTTTCATTTTTCCCGATTACAACCTCTTTCACTTCACCTGTTGCCTTCTCAATATAAGTTGATTCTGGAACAAGTTTTGCCCTTTCAGTTATAGGTCTATAAATCCCCTTAAATGTGCCGATTTTATACTCCTTAACTTCAGCCACAGTTTCGGGTTTAACTTCTGGTTTTTCCTCTGGCTTAACTTCAGGCTTTTCTTCTACTTTAACTTCTCGTTTTTCTTCTGCCGCAATTTTCGGTTTTGGGGAAGGTTTCTCTTCTGGCTTAACCTCCGGTGCTACTTCAGGCTTTACCCCTTCCTTTTTTTCAACCTTTACTTCAGGTTTTTCTTCTATCTTAGGCTTTACCTCAACTTTTGGTTCAGGCTTAACTTCAAACTTTTCTTCAACCTTTGGCTCAGGCTTTGGTTTAGGTTTCTCAACTCCAAGAAACTCCTTCTCAAGCATCTGCATGGTATCTTCAACAGATTCCATACCAGATTGAATCTGCTTAAGCCCTGCTTTTAAATTTGCTAAAATTTCAACTAAAGTTTCAAAAGGAATTTGCCCTTTTGCCATCCCTTCCTCCAATTCAGACATTGCTTTTTCTATATATACTGGAACTTCTTTTTCAACTATTACTTCTACTGGTTTTTCTACAATCTTTTCTACAATTACTTCTACAGGCTTTTCTACTGTTTTTTCCACAACAAAAGGATATCTAACTTCTTCATAAGCTGGCCTTGGATAAAGACCTGCCCTTTTTACAATCTCAGGCACAGCCTCTTCCCATTCAATAGCCATTATATGAACGCCCCTTACCCCAGGGATTTCTTTTACTTGCTGAATAATATCAACCGCAATGTTTATGCCTTCCTCTTTTACATCCTTTGCAGACTGCAACCTCTTTATAATTTCATCAGGTACATCAAGCCCTGGCACATGGTGTTTCATATACTTTGCCATACCAATAGACTTTGGAGGAGTAACCCCAGCAAGAATATAAACCTTATCAAGCAATCCGAGGTCTTTTGCTTCCTCCATAAACTTTTTGAAACGGTCTACATTGTAAATAATTTGAGTCTGGATAAACTGAGCTCCAGCCTTGATTTTTTTTGCTAAACGAATAGCTCTAAAATCATAAGGCTCAGCAAAAGGGTTCTCCGCAGCTCCGCAGAAAAATAAAGGTTTTTTACCCTTTATTTCTTCTCCATTTGCGAATTTTCCCTCTTCAAGTTCTTTAACAAGTTGAAGAAGCTGAATAGAATCTAAATCAAAAACAGGTCTTGCCATCGGATGGTTGCCAAACTTTGGATGGTCTCCAGTTAAACAAAGAAGATTTTTTATCCCAAGAGCGCTTGCACCTAAAAGGTCAGCTTGAATGCCAATTCTATTCCTATCTCTGCAGGTCATCTGGGCAACTGGCTCAAGCCCTTCAGCCATAATAAGCACTGCTGAGGCTATGCTTGAAACCCTGACAATAGCAGTCTGGCAATCAGTAATGTTTACCGCATCAACATATCCCTTAAGGATGTGGGATTTCTTTCTTATAACCTCAGGGTCTGCATTCCTTGGAGGTCCAATTTCAGCTGTAACCGCAAACTGCCCAGAGCTCAATATTTTATGAAGATGGCTTTTTGCCTCCAAATATCTCCCTCCTTGCCGATTTTAATAAGCCAAATCAGGTCTAACCCTGACTCTTAAACCTTCCCCACCAGCAGGCCTCCAATCCTTTGGCGGAACGATCTCAAGAAGCCTTTCAAGCTCTCCTCTTTCTTTTAATCTCTCTATAATCATATGCCATACGCATGGCATATCCTTTCTCACTTCACACCTACCTCCTTGAGAACCACCACAGGGACCATTTAGTAAATTCTTAGCACATCTTGCTATCGGACATAGCCCAGCAGTCTTATCAATGATACAATCCCCACAGCCCCTGCATTTTTCAACCCATTTACCAAGTTCTACATTTGCTCCATAAAAAGAAGTATCAACTCCGGGATAAACCCTCACAGAAGGATAAAGGTCTGCAATCAGGTTTACTCCGACTCCACAGGCAAGACTAACTACCGCCTGAACTTTTGGTAAAAGCTCTTTCAAAGGTTCCAAATATTCAGGGTCACATTGCCTGATAAAAGTTTCTTCAAAAACTTCTATCGGTTTTCCTTGCCTTTGTCTTGCAAGTCTTATAGCCTCAGCTAAAATAGCAACCTCTCTATCACCACCTGCAGAACAAATAGCTACACATCCTCTACATCCAAGAACAAGCAGTTTATCATAACCTGCTATGTTTTCAAGGATTTCAGGAATTGGTCTTCTCTCAGCTATAATCATTTTTCCTTCTCCTTGTTAGTGGTAGTATCAGCAAGCAAGTCTCCACTACGGAGTTTTCTGTAAAAGGTTTTTAAATCTTCAACAAAGGCTTCTGCATCAAGACGGGGCACATAAAAAAAGCTAACCCTTTCTGGCTCAATTCCTATTTCTTGAAGTATCATTTTTGCCCCCAAAACTTTTTTCTCTGCTCTTTCGTTTCCTTTTTCATTATGGCAGGTACCTTTTTCACAAACACAAACACAAACACCTTCAGCTCCTTCTCTGAAAGCTCGCAGAATATCTGTAATTTCTATATGCCCTCCACATGGAAACCTTTTAATTTTTAAATCTCCTTCAATCTCGTATAAGTCTTCCCGTTCGGAAAGATTGGTATAATTACAGCAAAGAATTACTAACTTCATTTTTTTCTCCGTTTGGCTTATATCCCCAAAATTCAGGCTTTGCTTTTAGTTCAATTGCCTGAGCTGGGCACTCTTTAACACATATACCACAGGCTTTGCATTTATCAATCTGTATAACTGCATACCCTTCTTTTCCAATTACCGGTGCTGAAAAAGGACAAACCCTTACGCAGGTCAAACAAACTATACACTTTTCTGGGTTTACCCTGGCAAAAGCACCTATTTCAAAAAGTTTATCTTCACTGATAAGCTTATTTTCTATCATGAAATTCCTTAAAACACCTATCACATCTCTTGGCTTTACATCCATCGGACAAACAGGTACACAACTTCCGCACTGAGAACAAAACCATAAAACCTCATTCAAAACTCTTTCATAAAAACCGTTTAGCAAAAGATGGACAACAAGCCGTGGGTCAAAAACTTTAGTAACCTTTTTCATCGGGCAAATCCCTGAACAAGCTCCACATCTAAAACATTGGTCAAAACCTTCGTTTCTATCTGCTAAAAAGCTTCTTATTTCAATTTGCAAAGATTTTAAATTCATGCCTTTCATAAAAGCTCTCCTCTTAAACCTTAACCATCTTCGCTAATATCTCCTCAAGAAGACTATTTTC
>Ga0207433_10006156_pt1 | contig 20989 bp, 10 predicted proteins | sample YelNatPaOPGAMG01_FD_187559 | JGI IMG/M metagenome (GOLD analysis project Ga0207433, IMG submission 187559) | Hot spring thermophilic microbial communities from Obsidian Pool, Yellowstone National Park, USA - OP-RAMG-01 (SPAdes) (version 3) | ecosystem: Environmental > Aquatic > Thermal springs... | reverse complement strand
ATCCGGCCGTGCCGGATCAGCCAGCGGATGTGTGCCGGGTCGTAGCCGGTCAGCCCGGCAGCCTCTCTGGTCGTGATCCATTCAGCAGAGTCAAAGTGGTCGGGCATAACCGCTTAATGAAGAAAGTATCCTTTCCCCAACGTCCCTTGGAAGCCCGATGGACTGCAGCCCTCATCGCCAGCAAAGGCGGTGGAATCAACGGAGCATGTTGATGAGCATCTCTTTGAAGCCCCGCAACTCCCGTGGCAGCAGAAGCAACACGGGGAGGATCAACCCTACGAGAAACGTCGCCATGAAGAAGTTTCTTACCGCCCCCGTAGCGGTCTCAATGAGGAAGAGCGGCAGGGGGATATCCACTACGTATACCCGTATGGCTCCACTGCTCTCCAGCAGATTCAGAACACAAGGAGAGCGAGGCATGCATGGGGGGGCAAAAACGTTGTTACCGCCCTTTGAGGCGAAAACTCTGATGGATATCCAGAAATCTCCACTTCCCATTGCGATACCTGTATACTCAAAAACCGGGACGGCCGTGCGGGCCGAACCCTCTTCTCCACTGCTATGGGCCCGCTCGCTGGGCGAAGAGGCCTCAGGAATAGGCATAAACACGGGTCCATTGCCCTTCTGGTGCACCTGGTATGTCTCCCCGGGTGTTCGCGAACAATCTTCGTCTACCCAGAGTGTCATCAGTTGGGGCCAGATGTTTTTGCTCCCCTCGGGGTTATGGCCGGGAAGGTGAATCGTCACCTTGAAAGGAGAGCCAGCGAGCACAACCGGTGGGTAGACGATGGTTCCCCACTCAAAGCGCGCAACCTGGGGGCTGCAGGTGAGGTGAAAGAAAGCGACCAGCAGAATTAAGGAGGCCAGATAAGCAAGAGTCCTTGCTACCCTTCCCTCGAAAGAAATCGCTTCGCAGCGTAGTGGCCAGTATTTTACGTTCTCATACTCATAGGGAGGAGGCCGGCGTATTATTTCCTGGTACGGTGAGATTATTCCCTGGTACAAGCGCTTTACTTCGAGCAGTGCTTCGGACAATGGGTAGCGCGTTGGTTCCATTGTTGTCTCCTTCCAAAGTCTGAGCACGGTGAAGCCCGAAAGACCGTGATGGGCACAACCCTTATTTAACCTCTGGGATTGCCGCCGTGTGCCCTATAAACATTGTTCGGTTTTGGATAAACCCCCCGGTCAAGGCTGCTATGCCAAACAATAAGGTGATGAACCCTGCTTCTAAATTATCCAAACCTTGCAGGTGCAGGCCATTCTTTTGCAGAAAGATTCCGCAGATAAACACCAACGCCGTTATTATGTATCGGACCCCAATACCCTCTATCGTATTTGGGAAGGGAGAGACGTTGGATGGGTGATATACAAAGCCCGAAGTGGACAGGGACACAGAGAATGCGAGCGTCCAGAGAGAGAGCACGAGCAGGCGCACCTGGGACAATCTCTCTGCCTCCCCACCTGGAGGGAAAAGACGGGCAACCGGAAGAATCATCCACATCCCGCTCCAAGAAAGCGCCGCAAGAAAGGTCAGGGAATCAGAGGATGTGAACAATTTCTCAATTGGATTTCCCTTGAGGAAAGAACGTAATCTTACACTGTCGCGCAACCACTTGTAGAAAAAATTCAGAGATACCAGTAGGAACACCCACAGGGGAACTGCAATTGGTGTAATTAAAATTATTATGTTTATAAAATTTGTGGGAATTGACTGTGCCCCGTCCTGCACGAATGGAATGAGCAGAAAGAGCAGGAGGAGGGCAAATAATAGCCACCCCACGAACACACTTATTGAAAACCGCAGAAACCTCTCGCCGAAGGTCAGGCAGGGAAAAAATCGGAAAATGGAATAGTATCCCCAGCCCAGTGAAAAGTAACCTGCAAGCAGGTATAACCAGCGGAAAAGAGGAAAAGTAGAGGGCGAGAGCCATGTTGAAGGGTTCCACTTCAGCCAGGACGCACTTCCCAGTGGGTCTACAACCAACAGGAGAATAAAAGCTCCCATCAGCAGGACCTGAAGGATCCAGAGGAGCCATCGATTTTTATGCTTCTGCTCAATTAGAAGGAAGAAAATTCCATAGATCCGCTGCCCGATGTTCCGAAGGAGAATGAACTCTGTATAAAGGTCCTGAATCGAAGGTGCCAACGCCCCGACGACAGAGAAACCTACTATCTTTCTGGCGAATTCCAGCAAACCGGTCTCCTCTGAGAAAACCACATTCGGGAGGGGGGCGAGGCCTGGAGAGTACCGGGTTTCCCTCAATAAGCCGCGTTCAAGGACCTCTCGCGCCCATTTTCTCAATATATTGCGTTCCCTTCTGCCGCCCTTCCATGCTTCCCGCAGTATGTTATTTATTTCTTCTTCGCTGGCGCTCGCTCCCCTTTCTAACTGGAGTTCGTCAGGGAGTCTCAGGGCCCACAGAGGATGGGCCCCTGCGCCACTCACTTCTTTACCCTCTTTCACCTCTTTTTCAATTTCTTTCGCATCTATTCCAATTTCTTCCGTAAAGGCCTTGACATCTACCCCTTGAGGGAATGGGATCTTAGCCCCGCTTTCCAGAAGCACCAGAGTTGAGGGAGAGCCTTCCATGCCTCTCCTCCGTCGATCATCCCCACGAATCTGGGAGGCAAGTTTCCTCACCGTTTTCTCACCCTCTTTCTGCATCGGTAGCAGCCGGATATACTTGGGGGGTGAGTCCACCACGTTTTCCCAGCGGAAATAGAGAACCATCTCGCGGTAAGTGACCACATCCCTGATGGGGAGGTCAGCCACGAAAACGAACTGAACCTTTTTGGCTCTCGCCCTCAGGTCTCTGATCTCCCGCAGAAGTCTCTCTCCTTCCCAGGTGCTGAGCCACGTAAGCTTGTGGAATTCGTCAATAACTACCACCGCCCGTGGGGGGGTGGGATCCTTCGGGGAAGGCCAATCGTCCGGACTGTAGTCTTTTTTCTTTAACCTTCCGTCCTCGGAAACCTCATAAAAAATGACCAGCGTGTTTGAGCCCAACTTTTGCTTCCCCGTTGGTCCACCCAGAGCCACATTCACAAACGAGGTCTTGCCAATGCCGGCAATACCGAAGACATAAACATGCTCTCCTTGTGCCAAATATTTGTACAACGCCTTTTTTTGTCCGCGCCGGTCTACCAGTTTATCTTCTTCCCACGGATAAAGAGACAGAAGCGGTGCCGTCATCGTTCAACCTCCCTGGCATAGGGTTCCAGCGGGCCGGAGGCAAACTCTACGGTTTCCCTTCGAAGCCACTGGTGCAGCAGTAAGGGGCCGATGCGGATCTGCCCTTCGGCGGGCTGGATCAACCATCCCCTCTGAAGCAATGCATCCAGGGTTTCCTCAACCCAGGCCGTGGGCAGGAGCCCGACCCCTTCCCGAAGAGCAATCTCCAACTCCAGCAGTGATGCTGAGGGGGCAACCGATTGCTGGATTCTTTTTTCTATCAGGGGAGCCAATTCCACCACCTTCTCCCAGGATGCTCCAACCCTTCCGCGGAAGTGGCGCTCCTGACCCCGCAGGATGGTCCGGCGTGGCCAGTGCGGCATTCCCCTTAGCCACATCGCTCGCTCCCTCATCCATCCGGCCGCATCCCGAAGGGCCCGCTCGGCGCTGACCATTCCCCGCTCCACCGCGCGCTCTGTCTTCGGTTCCAGCCCTAATTCCTTCTTCCCCCGTTCCCACTTCGCCAGGACCTCTCTGATTTGCCGGGCTGAGTCCTCCAGGCGCTGAGCCCCTTTCTCCGGATCTTCCAAGGCATCCATGAACGCCGCTTCCGGAAAGATGCGGGCGAAGGAACGGGCGGCGGGTTGAATCTGTCGCTGGAGTTCGTGGAGCACATCTGATCGGAGAGCGAGTCCCTGTCGGCGATCGCTCCAGCGGGCGACGGCCACCAGGACCATCCGCTCCTCCCAGCGGAATCGCCCCCACAGCCGGTCCAGGGTTGCCGTATGGATATCCGCCGCCTGCCCCAGCAAGATGTCTACGCCGTGCCGATGGATATAGCCGATACTCTGCCGCTCCAGACAGAGCGTTTCCAGGACAATTTGTACCAGCAGAGGGTGACCCCTGGTCCACTCCCATACTCCCTCAGATACGGAATGATCCATCGGCACTGGAGACTGAGCGACCATCCGCTTAACGGCTTCTTCCGAAAGCCAGGGGATTTCATGGGCCCATTCTCTCTTCTCGTCGGTATACACGCAATAGACTCTGGGAGCCTTCAGAAGGATCTCCAAAGCGTCGGAAGGGAGATTGAAGAAGTTATCTATCACTACGAATTTGGGCTCTTCAGGTCTCTCCGTGATAACATCCTTTAACTTTTTGGCGCACTCCAGCCCATCGGATGGTCCATTCAGGTAGCATGAAAGCACCCGCTCCCCGAGTTGAGTCAAAAGGGTCTCCGCTCGTCGCAAAACGGTGGTTTTTCCCCCGCTGGCCTCGCTGCAGAAGCCCAGACACTTCTCCCTACTCCTGCGCCACTCTTTCACCAGATGCTCAAGCCCCTCCCGGAAAGGATCCTGAAAGAGATCGCTGGCTGGTGAGAGGGGCCCGGAGGTGTAGGGGCTCTCAACCTCCGGCGGCTTGTCAAAGAAGACCATTTCCCATTCTATCGGCTGCCCCAGCACTTTTCGTTTTTTACTTTTACCTCCACCCCATCTGATGTCCAGGAGCGTGATCCGATATGTCCCCACGGGAAGAGGGCTGAGCCTTTGGGAGAAAAACCTGCTCTCCTGAGGGCCTATGCTCTGGATCTGGAAGGGGATTTCCTGCTGGTGGTATGGGCCCTCTATTCGGATCGTTCCTTCCAGGTTCACAATCCAATCAGAGGGGAGCCGTCCGGTGTTGCGCACCCCGATGACGATCTCTGGCTCATTGACGGGGCGGGCCCGGCTTTCCCCCCAAATCTCCAGAAGACTGCCTCTCTTCATATTGCATTCCACTGTTCTAAAATGTGCCTAACCAGCGCTCTAAAAGGAGGCATCACATACTCCAGCCGTTGCCGGTTCTCCCGACGGGCTGCATCTGAATGTTGGGCGCGCTGCGCGGCATTGCTTAGCAGCCGGAAGAGATTCTCCGCATCTGGCAGGAGCAGGAACGGGGTAAATTGATCGGGGGTAATACCTGGAGGTACGGCGCGGGTTTCCCACACCTGCCGGAGAAACTCAAAGAGTTGCTGAGCAGCCTTTTGGTGTTCGGCATAATCGTCTAAAGATGTGTTAATCTTCTTCAGAGCCCTGGCGGCGTCCTGTAGAACTTCCCCCACGTGCGGGCGGTCCTGCGGGGGCACGTCCGGCGCAAATCCCTCGCTCATCTCGTAGTAAATGAGACTCAACAGCGCTACCGGGTGCTGGTGCAGGAGGGATCCTGCCCACTGGGCAACCTCCTCGTCGGTGGCGGGGATCCATGGATGCCAGTCAGGCGGGACGGGCTGTGCGCCGTAGCGCCGGATCTTCTGGATAAACTTCAGGTCCTCACGACGGCCTGCAGCCGGTATCCAGGAGCGGGAGCGCCGCAGGGCTCGCTCATATGGCGACTCCGCCCCGACCAGGTCATACGGCTCGCTGTATGGAGGAGGGCCCACGTAGGCCGGAGACAGGTTCAGCACCGGGCTGAGGCCAGCGAACAGGAAAAGATCCGCCGGAACATGCCGGGCCAGTTCAAGAGATTCTTCCAGAAAACGGCCTGGGTTCTCCTCCCACCGTCGGGCCAGGCCAAGAGCAAGGGCCTCGCGCAGAGCGTCGGAGCGGCCTGCGAGGTAGAAAAGCCGCTGCAGGATGGCTCCTCTGTGTCCCCATCCGATTTCAAAAACCCGTTTCAGATAAGGGGCCATCCGCATCCGAAAGCGATGCCGGTGCTGTGCATCTTCCTGGATCCAGGCGCGAGTGACCAGACGGGGGGCTGTTGAAGGCTGAATCATCAAAGCATATCCAGTAACGATCTCAGGCCAGTGTGCGCGGGCTAAAAGGCCCAGAATCACGCAGATCAACCCCAGCACCACCGCCAAAAGGCCCAGGGAGAAACCTCGCCGATACCATTCCCAGAAGGAGACGACTTCAAAACGCGCTTCTTGATGCCGCCACGCTGCAGGGATCTGAACGCCGTCCGGTGTTTCTTCCACGTTAAGATAACACTCTATATGAAACTCGCCGGGCTCCCTGAAGAAGCGACGGGAAATTTGAATCTCCGCGGCCACGTCATCGGGGCCCGGTTCCCCAGGATAGATACCCAGATATTCCCAATCACCCGGTGGAATCTCCACGCCGTTCAGGCGGAGAGTTAAAGTTAAGGGGAATCCCGGCGCGCTGAGGGTGTACTTGCCGTTCTGAATCTCCACCCGGAGGCGGACAGCCTCTGCCTGACGAACCCGAAGAGGGGCCTGAATCTTCAGAGCGAGGGGAGGGAGCAGCCGAATGCTGCCTTCTACCTGTTCAGGCATGGTGGCATATATGCTGTTGCGCTGATAACGGACTCCTGTGAGAGTGACCGTGTAGGTTGCAGGCGGAAAATCATCAGGCAGGAAGGGCCCATACAGGCAGCCACCGGAATCCGATTGTAGATTCAGCGAAGTTTCATGTCCATCCGCCCGACTGAGGAGAACCTTGCCCTCCAGAAGGGTGATTTCAGCGCCAGGGGATGGGCATACAATGGGCTGCCAGAGGGGGGCAAATGCCTGGCGTGGGCTGCTCAGCCCAACATGAAACACAGACTCTGGAGTGGCAGGGGTCGGGGAAACCGGTGCTAAGGGGACCAGTTGGTCAGCCAGTTGGAACGCTGCCGTTGTCGGCAGAGAGAGGGGGAAGAAATTCTCACCTGGCCGAAGAAGATGCTCAAAATACTCCATTTTGAACCAGGGGGCCCAATCTTCCTTGATAAAGAGGTAGTAAACGTAGAGGGAAAACCCTCCCTCGGAGTTCTGCAGGATCACCGCGCTTTCTTTCAGGACATCCTCGGGTTCCACCCCGGGTACATTCGGGAGGCCATCGCTCACCAGGACAATGATGGCTTCCCGTCCCTGGGCCCAGGTTCCGGCGCGATGGAACTCATCCAGGGCCGCGCGAAATGCGGCGCGGAAGTCCGTGTTTGGGCGGACTTCCAGCACCAGGCGATCGGCTCTCCATTCCTCGTCCAGCCGGATGATCGGCTCCGCAGTGCCGCCGAAGGCAATCACCCCCAATCTGCACGAGGGGCATCTTCGCCGAAGTGCGGCTCCAGCGATCTGAACGAATTGCTGCCGGAAACCGCGGGGGTCCGTCCCGATCTCCGAGCACCAGGGAACTTTTCCCACCTGGTCTTCAGTACACGTGGAAGGAGAGACATCCACCAGGAAAACGATGTCCTTTGTATCGGGCGACCCTGGTGCTCCCACGGGGAAGAGGATGCCGATCAAGGCCAGCATGGCGATGCACAAAGCCCCTATCTTTGCGGAGGAGAGTTGGAAAGTTGAGCACATTCCAGTTTCTCCCAGCCCCGCGGCCAATTGCACTGATACAGCAAGCCGTCTCCACATAATAGATATAGCTTCGGCTGGCCTTCCGACGGGTCCCCGTCCATCAGGGCTATGTCCTTCAAATTACAGGGGGTTATAGGAGATTTCATCCCCTCATTGGTGGTAGGGTAGAGAAATGCCCTTCCCTCATTCGTGAGGATCACCGCATGTGTTCCGTTAGAATCTATCACCGCTTTGCAAAAAGGGTGTATCCCCATCGGGGTATTCCCGCCCTCCCCTGACCGGTTCCAACTCCCATCATCCCAGAACACCCACCACGCATTGCGATCTCTGCACCACAAGCCTATGGCTTGGTGGGGCTCATGGGGCTCAAAAACAGCAACGCGGGTCCAATCCTTTCCTCCCTCCGACCAGTACAATCCCGCCCTTGCTGAAGTGTAATCCATCGCAATCACACATGCACCCCCTGAGGCAATATCCCCTATATCCACTCCGTAAGCCAGCACGCTGCTTTCGGCTCCGTTGTTATAGAAGTGCGCCAAACCGCCGCATTGATAGGACTTCATATCGTAATACCACAGACCATCCCGGTAAGCAAAGAGGGCCCGCTGTCCTAATCTTCCAGCCCAGGTTAGTTGGTTCGCACCACCACATCCTGAGGGTAGTATCTGAGCTTCCCCTTCCCCGACCCACCCGTAATACTTCTCTGCTCCTTTCCTGATCTCCGTGAAGACACCCTCAAAATCCGGGTCGGCAAAGAGGACCATCTCCAGTCCAGTGTCCTCCGGGATGCGCGTGCCAGGGCGCTGCCATTGGGAGTTAAAGGGGTCAAAATAGTAAAGCAGCATCTGTTCCGCGCTGCTCTCAAAGCCCAAAGCCCATATTACCTGTTGTCCCATATATGTTCCGGACCGGATTTGAAGCCAACTTACACGAGCGGGGGAGGGAGACGGGGGAAGAGTAATGGTCGGAGTATGGGCAAGACCAGAGGGCGTAGTGGCGGTGCCAAAAGGAATGGTTGGCGGAGTGGAAGGCGAAAGGGTAGCAACGCCGAGAGAGATTGTTGATAAGACAGGCGTTTCAGCAGGGAAATGCAAGGAAACAGGGATCGCCCCGGAAAGGATTAAACCTGTGACCAAACCCAGCATCACTACTATCCCTATGATAACCAAAGCCCCGAGTAATTTTCCTTTTTGTTTTATATAAAAGATACTGGCAACACAAGCTACTATGCCGGTTATAGCAAGGATTAACTCAAAAACGCTTTTCCCAGATTCTGGGATGTGTAGCACGTGTTCCATTCCGTTGATCAGGAGAGTTACGCAGAGTGCCAGGATAGCAGCGATGACCTCTCCCACTATATCCCGGTGAGGGTGGCCTCTTTCCTCCATCTGCGCTTCCTTTCAGCGTTGCTGGAGAGCATTTTGTGATCACGAGAGGCTCCGGCGGTATCTCTCGATCTCATCCTGAAGGATTTCCCAGAGCCATCTTTCATCTTCCTCACGGCTGGGTGGGCATACGGGCTGGAATGTGTTCAGGGCGTTCAAGAGATCTTCCCTGTTCATGGTCTGTTCTCCCTGGAGAACCAGGCGCTGTAGTTGACCGTAGAGACCCTCATCGTTCGCCGTTTTCCAAAGAAGGTCAAAGAGATCGTAGATTCCCAGAGACTCCGGAGGGGAATCCGTCAAACGCCGCAGGAAGAACTCATCACCCTGCCTGGTAATATACCCATAAGCCCATGCTCGTGCCAGAACTTGCCGACGGCTGTCCGTTTCGCTGCCCAGGTAAAAATCCGGAAACACGTGGACAGGTTCGTAGCGCGCAATGGCCTTGCGATAGGCTTCCATAAACTGTTTGCGGAGGGCAAAGGAACGCGGATGCACTCCACAGATGAATTTTATCATCCGCACCCGGAAAGGGTCCTCTCCCGCAATCACCATGATATGCTCTCCGCGAGCGTAATCGGGCCGTTCACGAATCAGGACCGAACGATCAGGCTGGTAGACCTCCACTAACGTTACGGGCAGTATCCGTTGCTTCTTCACAAGCGCTTCTACGGCGTCTACAGCCCAGAATGCTGCTGTCCGTCGTTCCAGTTCCTCCCACCAATGCCTGGGGTCTTGTTCCAGGAATCCTTCAATGAAAAACTCGGGAGCCTTATAGAGGTGAGACCAGGCCTCGCGTGCTGCTTCGTAGATATTTTGGAAGAGAACATCCGCCTGTGCCTCTCCCCACTCCAGGAACCGCTCTCCTACGATTTTCTGAAACTGCCTCCAGGCCTGCTCCCAGTACCTGTCTTCAAGCCCCCGGTATCTACTGCGAATGTTCTCCCGGTCTTGGAGCACTGGAAAAGCACGAGCCGTGGGCAAATCTGCCAGTTGCCGTTCTATTTCCCTTTGCTGGTTCTGCAGATACCCTTTGAAAGGAGCCAGCAGGTCCCGAAACCGATTCACAATTCGCTGAAGAGCGTTTACCCGCTCTCTCACCTCTACGGCTACGTCCAGAGACTTTCTCAGAATGACCCTCTCGGCTAAAGTGTCAATGTATCTCTTCCTTAACTCCAGGCACTCTGCCGCTGCATCCTGAGGGCTCTGGACTGTCTTTAGGAAGCGGTTGCGAAGGCTTTCAGGTCGGCTACGGAGATTCAGATATTGTTCTTCAGCCCGTTGAAGGGAGGCGGACAGGCTATGAAGTCGGTCTTCTACCTCTTGCTGCCGCCGTTTTCCCTCAATCTCAGCCGCGTCCAGTTGCTCCTTCGCCCGTCTCAGGAACGTCTCCAAAGCGGATAGGCTTCCCCCATCAACCAACATATTGCGGCAGGCCATTTCAATACGACGATCCAGTTCATCCGATATGGACACTCGCTCGCGCTCCGCCGCTTTCTCAAGAATTGCATTTATATCCGGTTCGCTCAGCCATAATCGGGGAATGCTTCCCACTGTTTGTTGAAGCCGTTCTAAGATTTTGTGAAAGGATAGGCTCCCCAGTACCTCACCAGAAAGAGACCCAGCAGAAGATGATGGCTCAAAACCCACAGAGAGCCATTGCTGGACAGTTTCATTCAGAAGTTCAAGGGTGGCCAATCCCACGATTTCCTCAATGGGCACCACCAGCGAGGCAAATCCCAGGGCGCTATAACCGCTCCCTACCTTCGCCCACACATCTTCTGGCAAGCCTTCTGTTGCCAGCAGCATCTCGCCGATCAATCGCACGGCAAGTGTCGGGTGTGCAATATTGTGCCCCGTAGCGTCAATAGCATCTACAAGGAAAATATTATCAAACGGGGAATGCTCCGTGGGAATGGACCGCCCCCTGAAATACTCTAATCGGGGAGCGGTCCGCCGCCCTGTCGGCGAAGTATGTTGAAAGTAGTTTAACTCCTGAAGAGTGGCCCAGGCATTTGCCTGGAGAGGTTCCTGGGGCAGTTGGTTGAAAAAGGTAGGAGTAATCAAGAAAGCAACCATGCGAGCAATTCGCTGTCCCAATACATCACGCAGCCAAAAAGCGAGATCCAGGAAAGCCCCGCTTCCAAAACCTCCTGCCAAAGAAGCAATAATATAGACAGATACGGTAGATTCGGAACCCAGAAAGCGTCGCAGCCTTCGGATAAACTGCTCGCGAAGGTTTAAAGAGCCAGGACCAGCCTCTGCATGCCACATGAAGGCAAGTCGCCCCAACTGCCGAGACCCTCCAGTGCCATAACCTAAAGGAGGGGCAAGCCGAACCCCCTCTGTATCCAGCCAGCCATGGAGTGGTGAACTTGTTCCCCTTTCGGCTTCCGGGAGAATCTTATCCACCGGTACATTGCTGAGTAAAAGGAGTTCCTCCGGTGAAAGCGCATCTCCGCCTCGGGGGTCCACATCTATTCCCAAAAGCCGCAGATGTTCGGGGATGCTTCCCAATAGGTGTACGAATCGGGTACGGATATAACCCAGAGTCTCTTTCCCAAACCCGCCTAACCCGATAAGCAGGACTCTGGGTATAGCAATGCTTTTAGGGAGAGGGGAAATCTCTTCCATTGCCTCTTCAGACCCTGCTTTCTTGCTCCCATTGTCGCCGGGCCGCCTCCGCTTTTCTTAAGTCATCCTCCTGCCTCAAGTAAGCGGAGGCCCCGATATGATAGCGAATCACGGTAATATCCCAGGGTGCTCCGGGGAATACGGTCAGGGCCTTCCCCAGAATAATTCCAATGCTTTGCTGAAGAGCAATCTTCTGCTGGGCTTCTGGGGGTAGACCGAGATAAACGTAACTTTCCCCACCCTTAAGGTCAAGCCGGGGGCGACTCCCTTCATCCAGTAATTTTATCCAACTGGAGAACACCGGATCGTTCCATCTGGAAAAGAACTCCCACCACTCCCTCTCTGTTTGAGCCCCAGAAAGTTTTTCCAGATAGGTCAGAATGTTCAACTCCCTCTCTATTTGCCTGCGCGTGCCCTCACTGCGAACTTGCTCCACAACCCGTTCGCGCAGCCAATGAATATTCTCTCTCAACAAATCGGCGAACCACCCGCGGACCATGTCTTCACGCATCAAAGCAGGCAAAATGCGGGCAATCCATTCTTTCCACTCCTTATCTGAAACAGGTATAAAACCAACGGGGTATCCAGGTGAAGCCCGGGATGCTTCCCAAGCCTCCCGCTCTTCTCTTTGCGCTTGTTCTCTCAGCGCGATTCGTTCTCGCTCCAATTCTTCTATGTGGCTCTTCAGTCTTTCTATATGTGCGCGAAGAGAATTGAGAATTTCTGTAACGCTCTCCCATCCAAAAAGGTGAAGGTTCAGCCATATTTCCCGTTCGGTCAACTCGCGCCAATCTTCCAACAGGGCCCGAGCACGCCGGATGTCGTTCTCGCTATTCCACCAGAAGTAAGCGATCCCCCAAACAGTTACGAAACAGATGATGAGCCGACGCAGGGATTCCGTCTCGGGGTCAGATGGCAGGCCGATCCAGAAGAAGAGACCGATTCCAACAGCCAGAATGGAAAATGCGAATGTTTGCCAGCGGAGAGATGCCCGAGGAGGCCGGGCTTGCCCCTTCATTTCTCTTCGCCAGAGTGCGAAGAGCGACTCCAACGGATACTTGGTAGAAAGCACCAGAGTCAGTAGCAGGCCATGCCGCAGCCAGGGAAAACCATGCCGAACAAACTCCCCGAGAGTGCCCACCAATGCTTCTAACGGATTGCCGGAAAGCAAAAGCCCTTTCAAAAACTCGGAGAACGCCTCGCCAAAGCCGACCAAGAAACCGCGGTATACATCCTGCCGATATATCAAAGCAAGCCACAGAATGATCCAAAAAGCAAAGAAGCAAAAGAGTGCCCACCGGCCCAGCAACCGTCCTACAGGAACTGCTCCTTCCTCTTGGGAAATTCGTTTTTCGGCTTCTGCAACAGAGATAGAAAGCCGAGAGGGACGACGAACAACTATCAACTCGTTGCGAGAAAACGGGGCCCAGAAAAACCACAGAACCGTTAGCGCGATCAGCCATAAGGCGTAGAGCAGCAACAGCCACTGGTGATCGCTGAGGACTTCAGAGAACAAGAACCTCCAAATGATACTAAACATGAATATTTCACCCAAAACGCTTACCCCACTTATCCATTCAGGATATGCAGACCGCAAGGACAAGGTCAAGCGTTCTTTTTGGATGCGGAGCACCATCAGACTCAAAAGCAGGACAAGGGGGACAAAGAGAAAGGGAACCCACAATCCTATACCTACCAGCATTAAAGACCCTGGCGGAAGAGATTGGAGGGGCCAGACCACTGTGGCGCTAAACAACAGTGCGGCAATTAGACCAACACTGAGAAAATATGCCGCTTCCTCCAAGGCAGAGGTGGGGTGGATAGGTGGCAAACGTCGGTTGGGGTCTCTGAGAGAGCGAACCTGGTCGTCAGCCTTCCTAAGTTTTGCCTCCACAGCGCTTAGAGCATTCTCTAACCATTTTTTAGCGCCTGGCAGGCCTCCTTTAGGGAGGACATTCCTACTTTCCGTCTGAAATCCCTCAATAAGGGCATTGCGCTGCCTCTCCGCTTCCTCGCTCATCCAATGCTGTAGGAGAGGCAGATCCTCGTCGTGAATTCTCTTCGCTCTTCGTGACAACCCCCTATAATTGTAGAGGTCATCATCTGGCTCTTCTCGCTCTCCGGGTTGAAGGACTTGTGCAAGATGTTCTTTTCCCTTCAGCGGCTCGGCCAGTTCTCCACTTGGCCATGGCACTGCATCTACAGGTAATGCTACGGGCTGCAAAAAAGCGGGCACCCGAAAAGAGAGGGAGGACAAGCGTTCTTGTCCCAATTCATTTAAAGTGTAAAGGAGTAAATGGGCCTCAAGGCATCGGGAAAATGGCTCCGCGGGTAGGGAACGCTGAATTAGGCCAAAGGTATTGAGCCCCTCTTGGGGAAGTGGAGGTGTGTGGTGGCCAGAGACAACCTCTTGTATCCAAACACGGAGCAGTGCACTCAGATATCCAGGATGTTCTGCAGAATCCTCTAACAGGAAAAGGTGAAGGGAGGGACCCAAGTTGCTCTGAATTTTTCTCATCTCCTCTATGGTGGGAGAAACATAAGGGCTTCCTTCTTTAGGTCGGAGAAGGCATATCCACCACCGAGCAGATTGCTGCGATAGCACGGGCTCTTCCCAGGAAGCGATCAGGTTCTCCAAAATGGGAGGCGCCAGAAGTGCAGTGGGTGATGAGAGATCTATTAGAATGATAAAGTCAAAACCCGGGGAAACCCCTGATACTTTTCGTTGATCTAACGACGTGGAAAGGCGCATGATAAAGCGGTGCATATGAGGGGAACCATGTTCATTCCACCAATACCGCAGTCCGCCAGAGAGGGGGTCCACAGCAACAGGATCAAGGGGTACAGAGGCTGGAAGGGGTTTAAGGCGAACAAGTTCAATAGGTTCTATTAAAGAAACCGGAGTGTTCCCTTCTTCACCCTCAAGGCAAAGGGCATATACAAACACAGAATCAGGAGAGGTGGCCTCTTTCTTGAGAGAGTCAACTATCTTTAGCCCCAGGGGACCGGTTCCAATGGCAACATACATAATTTACCTCCTGGGAGAATGATAGGAGAATCTCCCCTGTCGGGGCACAGTTGGAGAGTTCTCTTGAAAGCCTACCCGCTTAACCTTTCTTCCTCCAGCGGGGAGAACGTGCCAGGCACTCTCAGAAGTGCCTGGCACGCTCAGAAGCGGCACAACGGTAGCCGTGATAGTATAGCGGGTGGGCAATAGGACTCAGTAATATGTTTCAACCCTTTTCCGATGTTCCTCCACCTCTTCCTCAAGGATCTCTCTGAGCCAGCGTTCTCGCTGTTCGGCCTCCGGAGAGAGTTTTAAACTGAAATTCTGCAATCTTTTCAGTATTTCACTCTTCGCATGGCTACTCTCCCACATTCTAACCAGGTCATTTAACCGCTCGTATAGTTCCTGGTTGTGAGCGACCCGCCACATCAGGTCAAAGAGCCCTCTGGTGGTCAATATCTCGGGTGTACCTTTCTGGCTCCCTTTACCCTTGGCCGTTCCTTCTTCCACCAGCATGAACTCATCCAGCCGATTGCGGATCAGTCCATAGGCCAAAGCCTTGGCCAGGGTGGATCGTTTATCACGAGCCTTATCAAGTTCGTCGCCCAGATAGAAATCCGGGAAAATGTGGATTGGCTGGAAATCCCGCATAGCCTTCTTGTAATCTTGGAGGTAAAGGTCCCGCTGGGTCAGTGTCTCAAAGGTGATTCCATGGACCAACTGTAAAACGGTAATTCGGTAGGGATCTCCTGTGGAGATCACTGAATTTCCCGTTTGAGCAGCGAATTCTTGCAGGTAGTCAGCGAAGATGGTCTCCTGAGCATCAGCCACGCCAATCACCACAGTTTTCTCCCGTCCCTCTCCTCTGGACACAGCCTCAGCAGTTAGAGTTTGCCAGAAATAGGCCGCTTTGCTTTGCAATCCCTTGAGGAGGCGGGCTGGATCCTCACCTTTGGTCCGGATCACTTCTTCAACATAAAATTCTCGCGCTCCATACAGGTGAGGCCCCCAAGCCTCGCGAGCCGTCTGGATGAGTTTACCGAAGAGATCCGCGTCATCTCTGCTTCCCAACCAGTCCTGAATCCTTCCACGGGCCCGATTCTGAAAATCGTTCATCGCCAGGTTCCAGTAAGGACGGTATCGCTCTTCAAATTCCTTTTCGGTTTTCAATAAGGGATCAGCCCGAACCGGGTCCAATCCTTCAATTGCCTCCCGCATTTCAGCAAGGTACTGAGGCACCCGGTCAGCAAGGATGTGATCAATAGACTCGCGGAAGCGGTTGAAAGTACGGAGATGATGCTCTACCTGCTCCAGCATATTGGCCAAAAGGGCACGCGTCTCCTCATAGATCCGAACGGTATGAATGGCTTCCACCCACTGCCCATACTGCAGGACATACCTTTCGGCCGCTTGAAGCGGCCGCCCCCGGCGGAAGAGCCCTCCTCCCCTCATTGCTGCATCTCTCAAGTCTCCACGAGCCGCTTCCACGCCCTGTTCCAGAGAAGACGCTCTGACCTGGGCGTTCTCCAACTCCCGCCCGGCAGTAATCCAGGCCTCCTGAAGGCTCTGACGGGCTTGTTCTGCGAAGCGCTGGGCGAAGGAAAGACCGCGCTCTACGAGAAGGGTTCTCAATCGCTGCTCAAAGTTTTCAACGAAGGTTCTGGACACCTCGCCGGACGCAGTGCGAAGATGTTCCTGCAATTGCTGATCCAGGTCTTCCCGTGCTCTGTTCAACCGTCGCGGGACCTCATCTAACAATCCTCTGGAGTCTATGGCTCTGAGATACCCTCGCTCCACCCGTGCTTTTGTCCGCAGTTCCTGAGCCAACCTCGGATTCAGGCGGGCGAGTAAGGGTTCTAACCCCAGGAAGAGCGCAGACCGATCTGCCTCCAGCATTCGGCTAATTTCTTGCTCCATCGCTTGCCGTTCTTCTTCACCTTTAGGGAGGCGTACGGTTTCAGGCAATGCATCTCTCAAGAGGTGAGCCGCGGCCACACCAACGATTTCATCTATGGGCACCACGTAGGAGGCGAAACCCAGAGTACTATAGACGGTACCCCGCTTGGTATCTCTTACTGCTCTCACGTTGTTAATGAGAGACGCCGCTTCGTCACCTATACGCGAGGCGCTGAGCGTAAAGGCTACCTGGCTGACCAATCGGGCCATATACTCTTGGTGGGCAATGTTCCGTCCCAGGTGGTCAATAGCATCCACCAGATAGATAATGTGGAACGGCCGTTCATAAGCGGGGATTTGCCGATCATTAAAGTATAAGAAGGTAGACCCCGATCGCCGATCTTGCGCCTCCACACGCGTGAAATAATCCAGTTCCTGGAGGGCTGCCCAGGTATTGGGACGCAGATTCTGCTGGGGGGCGCTGGAGAAGAAAAGGGGTGTGGTCAGGAAAGCCACGATGGTCGTCTTATCCAGAAGCCCCCTGCCGCGCAGGATATCCTGAAGGAGATAGGCGGCATCAATGAACATTCCACTTCCAGTCCCGCCGCACAGAGAGGAGATCACAAACACCTGGAGCGCGAGAGGCTGGTCTGCGCGAACTGCATATAGGGAAGTCAGGGCATCCAGAACTTTGGTCAGCCGATCCCGAAGGTTCTGAGATTCCGGTATCTGTTCCGCGTGCCACAGAAAGGCCAGCCGACCCAACTGACGGATTTGCTGCCCACCTCGGCGCAGCGTCATTTCGGCCAGCCGGATGTGCCGATGCATCCACCCATGAAGGGGCAGAAGATGTCCTTCTCTGATTTGCTGAACGATCTCCCGCGCTCGCACTTCGCCTAAATCAATTTTCTCATCCTCGCGCAGGTGGACGACTTTCTCATCCACTCGGATAGTTTCCTCTGCTGGGTCAATATCCAGTTCCATCAGCCGAACCCGATTGCGAGGGATATCCCCAAAGTACTGCTCAAACTGGGCTCGGATTCGTGTGAGGATCATCTTCCCTGTACCGCCAAGGCCGATGATCAGGGTTGGTCGGAGATCCTCTGGAGCCAAAAGCCCCCGTGCGACAGCCATTTTTCACCTCCTGTATTCTAAAATTATACCTTCTATATCTACTCGGAGGCCATCGGAGAGCGGAAGGCCTCTACGATCCACCGGTGAGCCAGCAATGGTCACGCGACTTCCTTTGAGGGGGCGCAGCCATACCCCCGGTTCTCGTCCGAAGGGGGTTCTTTTCCATTTCCCTTCCAGCCGGACTTTTAATCCCGGAGAACTCCCAGAGGGAGCGGGAAGCAGAATTGTCCCCTGTTCAAACCCAATGGTAATCGGCCGTATAAATTGTCCCAAGTCATGCCTTTCTACCCGGCCGCCCGGCAAATAGACCGAGAGGGTTCCCACTAAAGGAGGAACTGGACGAGCGATCAGATAAATTATGCCGATGATGAGAAAGATAAGAAACGCGAGCCCATAGGGCCAAATTCGTTCTATGCTGTACCAGGGGGGCACTACCTGGAGGTCCAACTTTTCGGGAGAAGTTCTTACCTCTACACCGAAGCGGTTGTTCCCCGCAACAATAAGGGCAAGTTGATATGTTCCCTTCTGCGAGGGTGCCCTGTCCTCTCCGCTCCAAATGCCATCCCCTGCTAACCGATCAGGACCAAGCCCATCATCATGAAGACAGAAAGGCGAAAAGGCCCCGTTTTCCCAGTAAAGACAAACCTCTTGGACATTGATTCCTGGTTCCGGTGTCACTCTCACTTCAGCCTTTACTTTTCCGCCTTGCTCTACTTTCTCGGTGAAGGTTCTTACTTCCACCCCGATCCCGCCCATACGGATTTCGTAACCCATCTCCTTAGTTAGAGGATGAGAGGTCCCCACACCAAAGGGAATACCCTCTTTACCTGCAAGGCCGCTCCCTTCAACGATTATCCGATAATCGCCCTCCTCTGGCAAAACAAAGGGTTCCGAAAGGCCCCATTCCCATGGACTGAACGGAATCAAGTCACGGCGCAGAATCTCCCGTTGCCCTTCTACAACGCGCAGCCAGATTTTTATGTCCTGTACGTCGGACCCAGAAGCAATCCTGACGGTTACAGATATGGGCTCTCCGGGTTCGGCGTGTCCCGAGGGCGTCAAGAGGACTTCCTGGATCTCGGGGAGCCTGATAAAAACCCCAGATGCTGATGGGGAAAACGTCGGGCTCAAGAATTGTTTGTCTCCTCCCCTACTCAACCGTAATCTTGCTCCAAGCGCTACCTGGACCGGTCCTGTTTTTTCCGATGTTAAACTGCCTGTGCATGTCGCTTCTTCACATACAAGGAGGACCGGTTGTGACCAAAAGCGATCTTGTGTGCAAAATGGAGGACTGCAAAGGTAGGCATACACCTCTACGGCTTCAGGAACTGTCCTGGGGAAATCTCCTTGAAAGCAAACTGCCTCCACGGGAATGGGGTCACCCGGTACTGCAAGGAATTGGGAATCTGGCCTGGTGAGGAGAAACCGTAATGGAACATAACTGATAAGCAAAGTGGGGGCTACTTTTCCTTCACCAAGGATTTTGACCCGCCATTCGCCACTCAGCAAATCCGCCCCTTTCACCCTCCAGGTTGTCACGTATTTACCGGAAATTACCTCCACACGTTCTGGCATAGGGACCAGCATTTCTCCGCAAGTGTTATCCTTTTCTTCCCAGTGACAAAAGGTTACTCTCACATCAGTATCTAATGAGACAACCGTCACGATCACCTCATCAATCAGTTCTATTTCGTTACTATCCAGATTGGCTGCCAATTCAACCGGCGTGCGCTCCTTTTCAGCCCGCTCGGCCTGTAACTGAAGTTCTTCCTGGGTAGTTTTTTTCAATGTAACGGCAACACTACCAGTAACCCGAGAGATCAGTTCGTGATAAATACGGGGAAGTTCCTTTGATTCCCACACAGGTTCGGTTGGATATGCCCCCAATCTTTCCCATTCTTCTTGCGTTGTTGATGCTTCCTGACCGAATAAAATGACATGGACCACCGCTTCTTGTGCTTGCAACCTTTCCATTTGCCTCTGCAAATCTGCTTCAAACTCTTCTTGAGAGCGGCCGCTTGTTCTGAGATTCCCATCCGTTAAAAGAATAATCACCGGGGAGCGACGTTGCGCGCCTTGTTCTAATCTCTCTAATTGGTCAGCCGCCAGTTGCAGGGCTTTGGCATGATCGGTATAATTGCCGGTTAAATTGCCACGCTCGTTATTGTCCAATACCTGGACAAGGCCCTGACTCTGATTTACCTCTCTTACGTCCCAAAGAGAAACCGCCCGCTCTGCATAACTGATCACCCCAATTCGGTAGATAACCCCGGGCTCGTTGCGGAGACGCATAAAGTTGAAAACGACCTCTGCCGCACGGAAGCGCCAATTTTTGCTATCATGCGCTCCATATCGGGGATCCCACATGCTTCCGGAGTTATCAATAAGTAGGAGAACGTCTTGAGTAACCTGATTTTGCTGAGCGCGAAGGATCGCGGGCGCGCCCAACGGAAGCAGGAATGACAAAAGTAGGGCCAGTAGAAAAGTAGATAGGAATTGATGTTTCATCATCTCCAGAAATTCTCCAGCAGCGATGATAGCTAAAATTGCAGGTAGAAGCCCAACTGGTCTTTCGGGCCGTTATAAGCCATATTTCTGATATGCAAACTTCATTCCCAAAAACACAAACGCCCCACCGCCGGGGGTGGGGCATGATGCCACAATCTTAAGCCTGCTTCCGAGGTATCAGAACCGGTTAGCCCCGCAGCCCCGGGCGATCTCATACGCGGTTTCTATATATCCCGCAGGCCTCCTTATGTAATGTGAGGAGGAAGTGCTTACCTGCCTCGTGGGCTTTCATTCCGGTGTTGCGGACGGAATATCCCTCTCGCGCAATATCCAGGCCCAAAAGGGCTGCGGTTTCTCCGAGGGCCAGCCATTGGGGCGCGAAGGGCCATGCGACCATTGGGGTCGGGGTGCTGGCGGGGTTCTCGGAACGGCAGGTCGCCATGGCCGGCTGGCCCTCCCAGGAGTGGCGACGGAGGGATTTGAACCCCCAACCAAGGGCTTATGAGTCCCCTGCTCTGCCTTTGAGCTACGTCGCCCGTGCTATATTATAGCGAAAGAATTCCAGTTGTCAAGCCCGCCGCGTTCATGTGATTGTTCACCTGTTGGTAAGTTGACAACGGCATATTTTAAGATATAAAAAGAAAGAGATTGCGCGAAAAGGGCTATTGGATATGATTAAGGTATGGCTACCAAAAACCTTTCCCCAATCTATGACCCTTGTCGGTGGGGCATCCCCCTGGAGGCCATCGCATCGCTGCCGGAGGCTCTTCAAGCCTTCTGGCAGCGCTATAGCCATCATTTCCGGAGCCGGACGCGCTATGTGACTCAGCAGGGCTGTTGAGTCTTATAAAATCGTACCGGGCTAAAGTCTCAAAAAATCGTGCCCTCACCCCTCCCCCTGCCTCCTCCCCTCTCCCGCTCGCCTTCGGCGGCGGGCGAGGGGAGGGGGTGGAAAGAGGGGTTTTGCG
>Ga0207433_10006150_pt1 | contig 20997 bp, 16 predicted proteins | sample YelNatPaOPGAMG01_FD_187559 | JGI IMG/M metagenome (GOLD analysis project Ga0207433, IMG submission 187559) | Hot spring thermophilic microbial communities from Obsidian Pool, Yellowstone National Park, USA - OP-RAMG-01 (SPAdes) (version 3) | ecosystem: Environmental > Aquatic > Thermal springs... | reverse complement strand
TAGGAAAGAAACCCCCAAGCCGAGGAAGAATCTCAACATAGAAAACTCAAATGTGCTAACCATTCGAATCCGAAAATGCCGTTTTATTATAAAAGAATGTGGATGGATTGATTTATAATACTACTTACTACTACTTTTTACCTACTTTTTGCCTAGCATCGTGAACATCTCTTTTTTGTAAGCCTCGACGCCAGGCTGGTCAAACGGATTCACGCCTAGCATAAGTGCCGAGATGCCGCATGCTTTCTCGAAGAAATAGAGAAGATACCCTGCTGTATATGGGGAGAAGTCCTTAATCCATATTGTCAGATTTGGCACTCCGCCAATCGCATGTGCCTTTGCAGTTGCATAGTATGCGGTCTTGTTCACATATTCTAAATTTTTCCCTGCAAGGTAGTTTAACTTGTCCAAATTCTCGTCATCAGAAGGTATTTTCAATTCTTTGCCTGATTCTTTGGATACTACAAAAGTCTCAAAGATATTCCTTTGTCCTTCTTGAATAAGTTGTCCAAGGCTATGTAAATCTGTTGTGAAATCGACGCTTGCAGGATAGATTCCTTTACCTTTTTTACCTTCAGATTCGCCGAAAAGTTGTTTCCACCATTCTGCAGTATAATGTAATCTAGGGTCAAAGTTAGCAAATATTTCTATTATCTTACCTTTAGAATATAGCGCATTGCGTATAGATGCGTATTTTACCGCAAGATTACCTTCTTTCTTCATGTCTTTTTCTGCATCTGATGCGCCCTCGAGCAAACTTGATATGTCGATTCCTGCACATGCAATAGGCACCAAGCCAACAGGTGAAAATACAGAATATCTTCCTCCTACATCGTCTGGGATTACATGCGTTTCGTACCCTTCTTTGTCTGCTAAGGTCCTCAATGCGCCTTTCTTTGCATCTGTTATTGCAATTATTCTTTTTGCGGCTTCTTTTTTTCCGACGTTCTTTTCGAGTTTTTCTCTTAATAGCCTAAACGCCAAAGCAGGTTCTGTCGTTGTTCCACTTTTCGAAATTACGATAATATTGAACGGCTTGGTGCTAAGATACTCAAGTAACGAAGAGTGATATTCAGAAGATACGTTCTGCCCTGCATATAGGATTGGTTCCAAGGAAAATTGCGTACCTCCACACATTGAAATTACTGCTCTATGACCAAGATAAGAGCCTCCAATCCCAACAGCAACAATAGGTCCTCCATTTTCTTTTAATTTTTTAGCGCTCTTTTCGAATTCTTTTATCTCCTTTCTTGATTTTGTGGGCAGTCCAAGCCAACCAAGAAAATCTCTTCCTTCGCAATTCCCTGAATCTAGCTTTTGAAGTGCCAAGTTCGCATCTTTCTCATACTTCGATAAGGTGGTCTCATCTAAAAACATTCGTATATATCCATCGTCAATCTGCAAAGGCGCTGTTATAGACTGCGCTTTTGTAGGCTTGGATATCTCTTCGTTCATACTAATCATACAGTATATTGTATTTTGAGATTTAAAAGTGTATGATTTAAATTATGATTTATATGATTTAAAATGTGATTTAAAACTTGTCGGTTATTCGAGGTTCGCATCGCAAACAATTAAAACAACAAACAATTAAAACAATTAAAAATTTGGATTTTTCTTTTTAGATTTTTCTTTTTAACTTCAGGAAGGATTCTTGTATTTCATTATCGAGCATATCTATTGCTTTCTTAAGATAAGGTTTCAGATTTTCAGGTGCATTCTTTTCTATCTCTAATCCTCTATTAAGTATTAACTTTGCTTCCAGAATATATTTTTCTGGCGAAGAACCACAATTCTGGTTGTAATCTTGCATATTGTCGATTCTATCCATTATTTTTACAATCATGGCTCTCTCATCAGTGATATGCGATAGGTCGATATACCCATTTTCTTTCTTTTTATCTCTTGTAAGTTGGTTAACTAACATAAGAACCTCATTGCCAAATAGTCTATCAATCTCTTTTGGGTCTGCAGAGGTATCTTCAAGAGTATCATGAAGGATTGCAGCACAAAGGGTTGTTTCGTCGTTAATTCCTATTTCTCTTAATCTTTCTGCAATTCGGACTGGGTGGATTATATACGGAACGCCAGAATACTTCCTTTTTTGGTCTTTGTGGACACATGATGCAAAATCAAGTGCTTTTATGATTACACTCTCTGAATTAATCTTATTTCTATTCATGTTTTCACGAACCTTTATTTCACTTCTTACTTATCATTTCTCTTTTTCTTTTTTTTCTCTTCTTTAGGTTTCTCTTTTTTACATTTCGATTCTATTTTTGATTCTCTTTTACATTATGAAATTACAATGTGAATTTACATTGCGAAAGTTAAATCGCGAACTTCTTTTACTCTCCAAATCGATTTTAAAGAAAGTAAATCTTTCTTTCTAATTGTTTCTTTCTAAGAAGTTCAAAATCTGCAGGAAGAGTTTTTACTTTAAGGATGTTCGTTTTATAATGCTATGAAAGAATTTGAGACTTTTGAGCATGGTGCAGACGTAGGCATTCGGGGTTATGGTGAAACGCTCGAAAGAGCATTCGAAAATGCAGCAAGAGGTATGTTCTCAATTATGGTAGATGTAGACAACGTAGGAAACACATTTGAAGTAAAATCCTCAGTAAGCGCTAACTCTCTTGATTACCTTCTTGTAGAATTCTTAAACGACCTTCTCCTTCAGAAAGACCTTAACAACTGCATGTTCTCAAAATTTATAGTCGATATTACCGAACATGAAAATGGATACGAGGCTAGATACAGAGCATTCGGAGAAAAAATACCACAAATACTTACTCATTTGAGGACTGAAGTTAAGGGCGCTACTTTTACAAAACTTTCTGTTCTTAAAGAAGATGACACTTACCTTGCTCAATGTATCGTCGACGTTTGATAAGTTACCCTACGATACTTATCACCATATATGGAGTAAATGGAAGTTATATGGATGGAGAGTGAAAATTTGGATATTTCAGATATAAGAAAAATAAACGAATACGAATGGGAGATTCCAAAAAGAGGCAAAATGAGGGTTCCAGGCTTGGTGTTCTCAGACGAAAATGGACTAATCGAAATGGACGAGGAGGTGCGAAGACAGATTATCAATGTAGCGACGCTGCCTGGTATTCAGAAAGCAAGCATTGCAATGCCTGATGCTCATTGGGGATATGGTTTTCCTATAGGAGGTGTTGCGGCATTTGAGCCTGAAAATGGTGTGATTTCAGTTGGCGGCGTGGGGTTTGATTGTAATTGCGGAGTGCGCACGCTCTTAACAAAAGTTAAGTATGAGGAAATATTGCCGTATTTAGAGGAAGTTGCAAATCTTCTTTTTGAAAGAATTCCTGCTGGCTTGGGGTCCGAGGGTAAGATTAAGTTAGACATATCTACGCTCGATGAGGTTCTTGAACATGGTGCGCATTGGGCTGTCGAGTTTGGATATGGTCATTCTCGAGACCTTGAATATACGGAAGAGCGAGGAAGAATAAAGACTGCGAACCCTGCGTATGTTTCAGATAAGGCAAAAAGGCGCGAATTAAGACAACTTGGCACTCTAGGTTCGGGCAATCACTACCTTGAGATACAGCATGTTAGTGAAATATACGATGAGAAAACAGCAAATGTTTTCGGCTTGGAATTAAACGATGTCGTTGTCTCACTTCATACGGGTTCTCGTGCACTTGGTCATCAAGTAGGTTCTGATTATCTATCTGTAATGGCTCGGGCTGCTGTAAAATATGGAATAGAAGAATCGTTACGGGAAAAAGAACTTGCTTCTGCGCCTATAAATTCAGATGAAGGACAGGCTTATTTTGGTGCTATTTGTGCTGCATTTAATCTTGCGTTTGCAAATAGACAAGTAATAACTCATCTTGTTAGAGAGGTATTTGTAGAAATAGGGATATATGACATGCCTCTTTTATACGATGTGGGGCACAACACATGCAAAATCGAAGAGCATAATATAGATGGAGAAATAAGAAAATTGTATGTTCATAGAAAGGGTGCGACGCGTGCATTTGGTCCAGGTAGCGAAGACTTGCCCGAAAGGTATCGAGGTGTAGGACAACCCGTATTAATTGGCGGTACCATGGGCACTGCATCATATGTTCTTCTTGGAACCGAGTTAGGTATGCAAAAATCGTTTGGAAGTGCTTGCCATGGGGCAGGTAGAAGGATGAGCAGACACGCAGCAGCAAGAAAATTTAGAGCAGGTGAAATTACTAATGAGTTGCGTAACAAAGGGATAATAATTAAAGGACATTCAAGAGCAGGTATTAGTGAAGAAGCGCCCGAGGCTTATAAAGATGTAGATGCCATTGCTGAAATCATGCACTCTGCAGGGATTGCAACTAAAGTTTCAAGACTTACCCCTCTCGTAGTGATAAAAGGGTAATCATAGTTCTATCTGTTCCATTGGTTATATTATTTACCAATTATTTTATTAATTATTTTATTTTCCAACATTTCAACTTTCAAGGAACATAGAATTTTAAGGAACATAGAATATAAGCAATCCTGGAAGCGTCCCTTTTCCAGACAGGTTTGCAAGTAGTTTATCTCTGTCTTCTTGCACTCCTACTATTGCAGTTTCGCCCCCAAGGTTTGCTAACGCAACCCACTTACCTCTGAAATTCTCTAATTCGCTGCAATGTTCCTCGATCCAATCGAGAGTTATTTTGTCTGTTACGCTCTCCATGCGCTCAACCTCCATCGATAGTTTCGAGTATCTCTGAATACATGACTGTGTAAAGGTCATAAGCACCCCATTTCCTTACTATCTTCGAATCATTATTTACAATGAGGAGCCAATTCTTATCTTTCAAACCCAACATTACCCTCTCACCTACTCCCTATTTTATCATGAAAGTATATAAAAAACATGGAACGTTTTTTTACTTTTCTTGTGGCATTCTGTATACATTTTGTATACATTTTTATGATATTGATAACTCTTGTCTTAAATTTTAATTTGACTTATATCACTACAACTTTACTTCGACTTATATCGATATTGCATATCTCACTTTCCGATATTTTAGAGAAAGACTGTATTCGATGGCAATATACGATAAACATTCGAAACTTATTTGTGCAAGGAGCGCATTAACTGCCAGAGAGGTAATCTTATGCTTGTGGATAAAGAAATTGATGGAGTTAAGATAGTCCTTACCTCAAGCTCATCTGAAATGAGCGATTATGGGAATGACCCTTTCAAGGCTTTCATCGCTGCTTTTCCATCGGGCATTATACCAAGAAAAAAACTTAAAAATGAATTTTTTATCAATTACGATAATCCGGATGGCACTGCAAAGTTTGCACAATATGGACTTCGTAAAGTAGAGAGTCTGCTCCTCTCTCGTTTTTCTAAAGAGGAGGTCGCAGTAGTCCACCCTGATAATCTTGATAAGTTCGTAGGTAAGCGCACCAAAGTTGTGGGCATAACAACGATGGACCCCATGGGCTTGGCTTACGTTTCTACTACCTATTCCTCTATATTCGGCTTCGGTGGCGAATCCATAAACTCATACGAATTCAAGAAAGTTATAAATCACCCTTCAATTAAGAAATACCAACCCAAAATAATAGTTGGGGGTTCTGGCGCTTGGCAGATTGACGAGGCAGGGTACATAGACAAATATGGCATAGACTCTATTGTTCTAGGTGAAGCAGAAAAGAATATTGTTGAAATATTCGAGAAGGCTGTTAAAGGTGAGAAGTTAGAAAAAGTAATAAAATGCACCAGACCCGAACCTTCAGAGATACCTCTCATAGTGCATCCTGCGCTCTATGGTGTGGTGGAAATAACACGAGGATGTGGCAGAAACTGCAAATTCTGCTCTCCGACCATGAGACACAAGTATTCTTTCCCCCTCGATTGGATTATGAAAGAGGTTGAAGTAAACATTAAGCAAGGCGCTGATATGATTTTTACGAATACAGAAGATATGTTCCTATACAAATCAAAAGAGAACTTTATTCCGAATAGAGAAGAGGTTGTTAAACTATACTCAACTATTGCAAAATATCCTGGTGTTAAGTATATCCAACTTTCGCATGCAAGCCTTGCACCTGTAGTTTATGACCCGAAACTAATCGAAGAATTAACTCCAATCCTCATGGAAAAGACACGATGGACTCCTGCTTACAATAAAGACTATAAGAATCCGTTCATAACAGTAGAAGTAGGTATAGAAACGGGCTCTGTACGTCTTATGGAGAAATATATGCGTGGTAAAGCCCTTCCATATGATATCAAGAATTGGCAAGAGATAGTAACGCAGGCAATAGGAATTATGAACGATTATGATTGGTATCCTCTTGCAACTATCATGACTGGTCTTCCTGACGAAACAGAAGCAGATACTATTCAAACTTTAGAATTGTTAGATAAATTAAAAGATGCAAAGATGTTCTTCACGCCGATTTTGTTCATACCTCTCAAAGATTGCATGCTTTCCAAAGAGAGAAGAGTAGAACTAAAGTTTCTGAATGAACTTCAATGGGACTTTATTGCAACCTGTTGGAAGAACAATATAAATTTCTGGATGCCTAGAGTCAAACGTAAAGTATTGTTCGGCTCGATATTTGCCTACCTTGCGTATTACAGATGGAAGCATGGTCCGAAGATGTGGAACCCTGTGCTAAAACTTTCAGGCTTGAACGAAACCTTCATTGGAAGGAGAATTTTCAAAGGTTGTGACTATAGATACTGTTCTTCAGAAAGAGATGGTGAGTTCAAACCGAGTTTGAAACAGTATGAGCCAACTGAAAAAATGCCTAAAAGAAAAAGAGTTAAACCCAAAAAGTCATGGAGAGCACATATTTGATAATTCGGGGTGTTCCATTCTGATATTTATTCTTATATTTCTTAATAAGTCCTACTAAATGTTGTTTTTTAAAATTCTTATCTTAATTCTACTCTCTTACTCATCTTTATATTGTCTTACTCCTCTTTCCCATTATTAGTTTCTGTATTAGATTCATCATCCTTTTTCTCAGAGACTTTCTCCTTAAGAGGGACTTTCCCTTTACTGGAAACTATGTCTTTACTATTTGCTTTATTTTTTACTTTTACTTCTTTTCTTTCTTTTGATTTTTGTTATTATTTTTGTTATCATCTTTTTTATTATCTTTTTTGATCTTCTCTATCCCTTTCTCCATTGGGCTCTTTGTATTTATTATATTATCTTTTTTGAACTGAGCATAAGTGCGATACGTTCCCAGACAAAAGAGAATGCCCAAGCCGAGAGCACATATGCTAATTGCTACAAAAACCAAATAGAGCCAATCAGGTTCGCTTTTTGAGGTTACATCCTCTACAATAAATGTTCTTTTGTCAGTCGAAGTTAAGTTTCCGTCAGATACTTTAAGTTGTAAGGTATGTTTACCTGCTCTAATCGGCAAAGAGAATTTTTCTTCACTACTGAGAAAGGTGTCTCCGAGATGCCATTCTATATATACACTTTCTTTATCGGGGTCGTAGGCTCGACATGAAAATTCTATTGGTAATGATGAGGGATATTTGTATTCAGAAAATGGGGATTTGATTAATGCAATCGGTGCACGATTTACATTCTTCACAACCACGGTCCAATTATGGCTTACGTAACTACCATTTGCATATGCTAGGTATGTAATAGTATGCGTCCCTGCAGATTCATAATTTGTATAATAAACGCATCCCGTTAAGTTGCCTAAAAGCATGGGAGACCCCAAGCCGTCTAAAAGCCACTGATAGGTTATTTCATCTTTATCGTCATCATTAACTTTTATGTATAATTGCAAAGTTTCGTTTTCAAAGATAGTAGCCATCTGAGCCGGACTTGTTTCTACGACATAGGGAGGATGGTCAACATGCTTTATCTTTACGGTTACGAAACCATTAACATAATTCTTTCCATCGAATGCACTTATTTGCACTTCAAAAGTTCCGAATATCCCTTTTGATTCAAACACTACCGAATTGCCTTGTAAGGTCATGTTCACATACGGAGACATTATCAAAGAAATCGTCAAATCATCCCCGTCAGGGTCGACGAACAAACGCGTGATAAGTCCCTCTTCTATATGGATTTCGTTATCTTCCAACTCTACCACAATCCCTTCATAAACAGCAGGGGGGTGGTTCACTGGCAGAACCTCTATACAAAATCTTGCTTCGATATAATTATGATACCCATCTGTAGCCAGGATTGATATTTTGAATTTGCCATATACGAATAACTTGGGTGTTATTTTTAACATGCCATTTTCTATAATTTCGCATGTTAGTTCAGTATCATTCACACTCAAGAACGAAAGTACATCTCCATCTGCATCATAAAAAATATCATAGACAGAAAAATTTGTTGTGTATTCTATATCGCCCGGAATGCTTAAATTGCAAACTTGTGAATATAGGGAGTTATTCAATTCAGGCGCCTGATTTAACCTAACTATCACAACCGAAATCGTGAAATTTACACATCTCCCCGTAGGGTCCTTTGCTGAAAAGGTTACATACTCGGTCCCAGTCCATTCGTGCGAAGTAATAGTAACTTGCCCACTCTCATGTATAACCACATCAACATTTACCGCCCCTGAATAGTTGTATTCGAGTTCTTCCCCATCAGGGTCGTAGAATATCTTTGATAAATTAATTCGTTCGGAATCTGTGGTATTAACAAGCATACCAAAACTCGGAATTGCATAACTCACCCTCGGCGCATCAGGAAGTGGCAGAACTGTAAAGTTTATCGTAAAGTTCCTTTGCCAGTAGTAATCAGAGACAAAGACGCGCACCGTGGCATTTCCAAACCAATCTGGAACAGGCACAAAATGAACCTTTCCATTCTCTATTCTTGCAGAATAGTTGCATGCAGTACCATAAATCACTTTAACAACAATTGGGTCTCCATCAGGGTCATAGAATTTGTTCATGATGTTGTATTCGGAGATATATTCAGAATCTTCTTCTAAGGATATATTCTGCAGTTCTTCTAAAATCTCAGGTGCTCTATTTCCATTAGGGATTACGCTTGTAATTGTGGTTACATTCGCATAGTATGTTTCGCCATAATCTACCTTTAGACTGACGTTAAATATAGCATGCGTCCCTTCACTTGCATTTTCAGGCTTGGAGACTACAAGTTTCAAGTTAAAATAGTTCATCCCAAAAAGGTTCAGGCTTGATATCTCTGCACCAGTTGAATTATACAATTTTGCATTCCATCCTTCTTCGTACAATGTCTCATTTGGCGTAAAAATAGAAATAAGCACGGTATAACTATCGGTGCATGAACATGACGGCTTGGCATAGCAGTATATTATATATTCTGCGTATGTTTCACTCCCGTTTTGAAGTCCTTTTATATTCTCTTCGCATTCTGCGTATAATTGTATCGTACTCCCTTCTGCTTTTTCGATTATAAAATAAAGTGGCAATAACGAAAAGATAACGACAAGCATTACGATTATACTTTCATTTTTCAACATTCTTTTTGTCAATTTATCACTCGCCCATCTCAACATATTCCATCTTTCTCCATATCTTATTTTAAGATTACTTGTCAAATTTCGGTTCGACGATCTTCGGCTTGGAAGTAGATACTTTCGGAGGTAATGCTCTCACAGGTATCTTACTTTTTGTTTTATCAGTCTCTTGTATGTTTTGGGCTTCCGTTTGAGTTCCTGCTTGTGTAGTTTGCAAAGGTTGATTAGTCTGGTATTGTGGCTGGAAATTTCCTTGGACATCTGCATAATAAGGAGTATATTCGCCGCTACCCATACTTACAGATTGCACAACAGACCCTTCTCCATAAGATATGCTTTTTTCGTAACTGCTATCGTAACTTCTGAATGTCGTTTGTGGCGATGACATTGACGTGGGTGTTTGTGTGCCCACATCGGCTTGGGATCGTATTTTGGCTTGGGATTCTTTATTTATCTCTTTTCCTTTATTTAGGAATGAAAAAATCCCTTTTTTCTCATGTCTTTGAGTTGTAGGAGATGAGAAATATGGAGAATACGAAGTTTCCTCTTCGGTTACATTTGCCATTTTGTTCATTAAGTACATTCCACTACCTATAATTACGATTGCAATAATACCAGCCAAAACTCCGGTTACAATATACCAATTTATACCTGAAGAAGTAACTGGCAATTCTGTTTTAACATACAGAGTTGTGAATCTTATAAGACCTGCCGAGGTTGTAGATGAAGCCTTGATAAGTATATTCTCCTCAAGAACGGTAGGTTGTTTCGGGACCGACACTTTGATTGTAAAATTGCCAATTTCTTTCGGCAATAAAGAAAATGATAACTGTCTTTCATTAATCTTAACTCCCTTCTCTGATACTTGATAATCAAACTTCCAACTATGTTGCGCAGATATGTTTATGATGATAGTATCAGAGTTTTGACCATAATTAGATACCCAGCACTCAAAATTAACGCTCTTTCCGGGCTTACCGAATTTTGTTATCGAAGGAACAAGACTTAGAGAGGATGCCGATGCAGGAATTTCTAAATTCACATTTATATACTGGCGAGCCACGTTCCCTCCTAGGTCAACTGCCATTATTTCAACAGTTCGGTTACCATTGTCATCGAATGTAAACTCAAATTCGTATGCCCAAAATGCGTCTGTGCCGAGAGAAGTCCATAAACCATTTCCAAGCCTTGCATATACGCTTACAATATCATCAGAATCCAAATCAGAAACATTTCCTGTAATCGTCGCCGGCGAAGAATAAAATATTTGACCTGGTAAAGTATGGATTGAAATCATAGGCGTATACATGTTCCTTATTACTACAATCTCTGTATATTCAGAATATTGCCCTGTGGTAAGAAATGCACTTGATTCTATCTTGATTGTATTTTCGCCCGTTCTTGTTAGATTGCATAATCGCAAGAAATTACCATCTGAGTTTGAGATACAATCTCCCACCTCTTCACCATTTACAAAGAACTTCACAACTGCGCCAGGTTGTGTTCGCCCTGTTATGTTAATAGTGCCATTAAGAGAAACTGAGCCGTTCAGAGGTTTATATACAGTCAGAAATGGAATCAGAGTAAATTCTAAAATAGTTGTATTTTCAAATGTAAGCGTTGCTTCAATAGATGCTTCGCAGAATCCTGGTTTCCAAGCATGAAATGTATATGTTCCATCGCTAAAATTCTGATAGAACCATGCTCTACCAACTTCGTCTGTATACGTGTAAACTTCCTCCAAGCCGAAAATTGACCAAACCTTAGCGTCTGAAATTAAGCAACCTAATTCGTCTCTTACTACACATTCCACGAGCGCAGCGGGCGTTAAAGAGACATCAAATACATTCTTTTCTCCTTTAATTAGTGTAACCTCCTCTACTGAAGTTATATACCCCTCTGCAGATACTATTAATGTGCAAATACCATATAATTCAGTCGAAAGTTCGTATCCTCCCAAGCCGTCCGTTGTTGTCGAATAATTTGTTTCTAAATTAACAAGCGTAACAAGAGCATTAGCAATGGGTAGGTTAGATGCATCTGTAACATTTCCAGTAAGCACTGTTGCTTTTACAAGGACGAAATCGAGATTGACCCAATTACTTGGTGAAAGTGTAACCTCTTTAATTTGAGGCAGGTATCCTTCTTTTTCTGCCATAATGTTATAAGTCCCCTCAGGGATATTTTCAGTAAATTGATATTGTCCTGTTGAATTTGTGGTCGTACCCTCGGAGAAGTCCTCCAAGCCTTCTTTGAATGTAACATGTGCATTTGGAAGTGGATTCCCTTGCTCATTCTTTACGATGCCACGAATAAGACATGAGGGCATAAGGACTATATTACATTGTGCAGTTTGACCCTCAACAATCTGCAGTGGACCTGCTGTTTTTTCGATGTAAAAATTACGAGAGACCAATAAGGTATAACTCCCTGTCGGTAGGTCCGAGGAGAAGTTATAAAAACCTGAATTGTCTGTGATTTTTGAATCTATAAGCAAAGAAGAAGAATCGTATATCCTTACTCTTGCACCTTCGATAAAGCCACTCGATGAGGAGATAACACCTATGAGCCTACCTGAAAGCCTGAGAATTATATCTAACATAACATCAGAGTTGGTAATTACCACGAACCTCCCCTCTGAAATATATCCTTCTTTCTTGAAAGTAAGGTTATAACTTCCGGGCAAAAGAGATGAGAATGAAAAATAACCCGATGTAGATGTAATATTTATTCTTGTATTGCCCCCATCATCTGTTAAAATTACTATCACTTCCGAAATGGGGGTTGAGGCAGAATTATTTACATATCCTCCTATGAGATATGTGCTCTGACGCGAAGAACCACAAATGAGATTTTCTTTTATACTCTCATCTTTTTGTGTTACGCTGTAAATTGTAATTTTCTCGGGTGAGACCACGCAAAGTATGGATATCATGCTAAAGGATATTACAATCGTAAGAAGGATAACGCAAAGAATATTTTTTTTACAAAAGGGACTTCTTAAGGAACTTCTTAACTTACTCACATCTTCACCTCTTTAATGACATTACACTCCAAGCCTTATTCGTTCACCATTCGTATTAGCGTCAGGTTAACAATTGATTAATCAATTTAGGCTTTAATAATCCTTTTGCAAGATTAGGAAATTTGCAGATTAATAACTATCAAATTGAGAGAATAAAATTATCAGTGAAAAATATAATCAAATAATGAAGAACGAAAACAAAGAATTTTTATCTATTAATTTTTATTCGATATTTCTCCCTTTGCTTAGCATTCTTTTTAGCCCATCTACGTCCATGTTTAATACAATCACATCGGCAAGGTCTTTTACAAGGTCTGTTTCGATGGTAATTTTAGGTCCACCTAGGAGAGGTCGTTCTAAATTCAAATCCTTAGTAACGTCTCTATCTACATCTACAAGAAGAGAATCGATATGCCAAGTGTGCGGATTTATCTCTACGCTATCAACCTCGCCTATTTTTGTCCCTCTTGCACCTATTACTTTCTTTCCAGAAATATCCTTTGAATTCATAATACCCCTCATATTGTTCTTTTTAGTGCTTCTATATCTATTTATTTTTCTGAACCTGCGAACTCTGCCCCCTCTTACCCCTTTCTTTCATCTTTATTTTATAATAGTAGAATGGTGAAGTCATCCAAGATTTTTTGCAAAGTTCGTCTTCGTCATAGCAGTTCCCATATGTTTTCATGGTCTTGCATTCAGGCGGGGAATATTCCACACCTGAAGTTACTCCAGTGATATGTTCTATCTGATACCTTGCAAGTGCAGGGTCAAAATCAGGCGATTTCGAAAACAGATTGAGGATTTCTTCAGAAGACATGCCTATTTTATGAAGAAATGCAGTAAGTGCGAATCTTGCAGTATGTGGCAGATTCATTCCTGCTTCCATCATAGAAAGGAGTCTTTTCATGCATGGAGGGAGTTTCGTTATGTCCGCACCTTTAAGCGCTTCTGTTTTAAACTCCTTTTTTCGTTCCTCAAGAACCTTGTTTACTTCGGTAATCATAGGTCTTAAGGAATTTGTTATCTCTTCAGTAACAGGTAGCGGAAGTTCTTTTTCGAATTTTTCTTTTATGGCATTCTGCAATAGTCTTACGCATTTTTCTTTATCCAAATATACTCTTCCCATTCTAATGTCCTGATTTGTCAATTTCCATTTGGGGTCTCGGAACTCACTCGAATATTTTAAGAAATCTGTAAAGTGGACAGTGAATAAGTCTCCATCACAGAGCACCAAATCTATTTCCAATTCGTTAGCCACCCCTACAATATTTTCAGCAGGCTCTTTTGATAACCTATCATTCGCAAGTACAGATTCTGCAAGCGAATATCTTTTTATAAGATAACTATCGTTTATACATGAAACTATCATTCTTGCAACCACATAAGATATTATCTCAGATATGCATTCTGTCTCTGACAAAAAAGGCTTATTGGTAATTTTCCCTTCTTTTACAGATTCGAGAACTCTTTTTTTTCCTTGCTCTCTTGATGAACTAAATGCGAATTCATGCAGCACAGATTCCAGCGTGATTTTCTTTTCATTTATGTATTTTCGAGTATAGGATAGGAATGGATAACGTGCAAGAATTACTGGGGATATCTTCTCAAAAGGCATCGTACAGTTATCAAATCTCTGCTTAATGCAATTTTCGTTTCTTTTCCTTTCTTTAGTCAGAATTCAAATTAAGAGAACAAATTCGATAACATTCGAATGACAAAGTGTTTTATTATGCCAAGCGAATAATCCGTTAGGAAGTGTTTAGTGATTTGGAATTCTTGGAGTTGTAAGATTAATTCGAATGACAAAGTTGTTTTATTATGCCAAGCGAATAATCCGTTAGGAAGTGTTTAGTGATTTGGAATTCTTGGAGTTGTAAGATTAATTCGAATGACAAAAGTGTTTTATTATGCCAAGCGAATAATCCGTTAGGAAGTGTTTAGTGATTAGGAATTCTTGGAGTTGTAAGATTAATTCGAATAACAAAAGTGTTTTATTATGCCAAGCGAATAATCCGTTAGGAAGTGTTTAGTGATTAGGAATTCTTGGAGTTGTAAGATTAATTCGAATAACAAAAGTGTTTTATTATGCCAAGCCAATAATCCGTTAGGAAGTGTTTAGTGATTAGGAATTCTCAATCTTGTTGAAGATTTGGACAAATGGAGAAAAGGACTAAATGTGTGATGGAGGAAGGTTCGTGATGAAAAGTATTAAGAGCAATATCATAAACGAGATTGCCTCGATTGTAGGTAAGGAAAATTGTTCGACATCGATCGCGGATTTGTATGCGTATGGTTTTGACGCATCGATACATCATGCAAATCCAGATGTTGTTGTTAGACCTGGCACAACAGAAGAAGTGCAAAAAATAGTTAGGCTTGCAAACCGTGAAATGATTCCCATAGTGCCGAGAGGTGCAGGGACTGCGCTATGTGGTCATGCGGTTCCTGTTGCAGGCGGTATTCTTCTTGACATGACAAGAATGTCAAAGGTACTTGAAATCAGAGTAGAGGATTTGTATTGCGTAGTAGAACCTGGGATTGTGTATGATAAATTGAATTCTGAACTGCAAAAGAGAGGATTCTGGTTTCCGCCTACCCCAGGCTCAGGCGAGATGTGTACCGTAGGTGGCATGGTTGCTACGAACGCGTCGGGAATGAAAGCAATAAAATACGGAGCGACACGCGATTATGTAATGGGACTTGAAGTTGTGATGCCAAACGGTGATATTGCACAACTTGGCACAAGAACGCTGAAAGATGCCTCAGGCTATCAACTTGCAAGACTTATGGTAGGTTCTGAAGGAACTTTAGGTGTAATCACAAAGATAATACTTCGCATCTCACCTATGCCACAGAAGAAAGCTGCGGTCCTTGCCTCATTCGAAAAGATTCGCGATGCAGGTCAGTGCGTTTCAAACATAATAGCCAAGCCGATAATACCCGCAGCAATCGAGTTCATGGATAAGGTATGTATCCAAGCCGTAAATAAGGCTGTAAATGCAGGATTTCCAGATTGCGAAGCAGTTCTCATAATAGAATCAGATGGTCATCCTAATGTTGTGAAAGAAGAGATTGAGAAGATAAAAGAAGTGTGCAAATCGTCAGGAGCTATAAAAGTCGAAATGACAGAAGATATTGCAACTATGAATAAATGGACTGCGTCTAGAAAAGCAGTATTACCTGCTCTATCACGGCTTGGGGAAAAATATGTCTCAGTCTCACTTGCAGACGACATGGGTGTGCCCATATCAAAAATCCCAGATGCAGTCGTTGCGTTCCAAGAGATTGCAAAAAAGAACAATGTTATTGTAGGGACTTATGGGCATGCAGGCGATGGTAATTTGCATACAAAGATGCTTGTTGACCCAGTTTCAAAAGAATCGTGGCAAAACGGTGAGAATGCAACAAGAGAAATATTCGATGTGTGCATATCACTTGGTGGAACTGTAACTGGAGAACATGGTGTTGCGATAACGAAAGCACCCTACATGATGAAAGAGCGTGCGTCCTCAATTTCGATAATGAAATCAATCAAGCGTGCACTCGACCCGAACAACATTATGAATCCATATAAAAACGTATTTTGGGAAAAGGGGATTTTGCATAATCTTCGTTATCCTGTTGAAAACATGGACAACGAAATGAATAAAGAAAATAAAGACAAGGATAAAGACAAAAATAAGAATCAAGATAAAAACCAAGATAAAAACTTGGACAAAATAGAGGGGGTGAATTAAATGGAGGTTACGCATGCTGCAAAATTAAAGAAAGAGATGATGACGTGCACGGCGTGCGGAACCTGTAAAGCAGTTTGTCCTGCCTACGATGCTTTAGGCTGGGATTCTGCATGTGCAAGAGGTAGAGTTCTTCTTGCATACGGTCTTCTTGTAAAAGAGATCGAGCCTGATAAGTCTGTTGTGGAAAGGCTGTATCAATGCATGACATGTAATCGATGTGCAGAAAAATGCCCGTCTAAGGTTACTGTTCTTGATATAATCGAGAATATAAGAAAGGACATTTACGATAAAGGACATTGTCTCCCTGCGCACAAGAAACTTGCTGAAAACATCATAAAATTAGGAAATCCGTTTGGAGAAACCAAGATGAGAGAGACACATGGTAGAACAAAGAAGAATTCGAAGACGGGCTATTTTATGGGTTGTTTGTCAGGATACAGAGAACAAAAGATTGCGAAAGCCTCTATGAATGTTTTAGACAAGTTGAAAATCGATTTTACGATATTAGATGAGGTATGTTGTGGTTCTCCGCTTGCCCGAATAGGTGGCAGTGAAACAGAATTGAAAAGACTTGTTGAGAAGAATGTTAAAAGTATAGAAGATGCAGGCTTGGAGAAAGTGGTCTTTTCATGTGCCGGATGCTATAGAATGTTTAAACTAGAATATCCAAAATTCACAAAGATAAATTTCAAAGTTGAACATATTTCGGAAACTATCAATGATGCCTTATCGAATAAAAAGATAGAATTAAAGAGCCTGAAAAAGAGTGTTACGTATCATGACCCCTGTCATCTTGGACGACATGCAAAGGTTTACGATGCGCCTAGAGAGGTAATAAATAAAATTCCAGGTGTTACATTTAAAGAGATGCAATATAACAGAAGCGAAGCAAGATGTTGTGGCGGCGGTGGTGGTGTAAGAGCAGCATTCCCGGAACTTGCAGAAAGCATCGCAGCAACAAGGACCGAGGAAGCAAAAAAGGTCGCAGATATGCTCGTAACCTCATGTCCTTTCTGTGTGAACAATTTAAAGAAAGGGGACAAAACAAAAATTGAAATAAAGGACCTTGTGGAAGTCATCGATGAACTTCTATAATATTCTTACCCCTTTTTCTTATTTCCCCAACTTGTGTTTTTTCTAAGTTGCTAAAGTAATTGCTAAAGATTTCGAGAATAAAATTTCAGAATTATTTTTTGGCTTGGGTCTTAGAAAATCTTAGTAAATAGGCAATTGGGAAAGAAGCAAATATATAAATAAGGTAAAAACAATAACAATTACGAATAGAAACGAATGAGAAAGGCATGATTAAATGTTTTTGAGTTCGATAAAAAATTCGATAAAAAGAGAAGTAAAAGAGAAGTGAAAAAATGAAAATTGAAGAGCATAGATATTTGGTTAAAAGATTGAATAATATTGAGGATGTGCATAAAGTTGCCTCAGAATTGGGGTATGACCCTGAGCAATTAATGTGTATATTAACACAGAAGATTACAAGAGATGCGACGAAACGGTTTTATCAAGTGAAAAGGATGGCAAAAAGACTGTTATGGAAATATAACATGGGCAAATCGTTGTTAGAACTTGCAAAAGAGGTGTCTTTTCCGCCTGTACTACTTGCATATCTTATTTTCCAAGAGAACAATACGCCAAGAAAAGAATTTTGGAAATATGTTCGCGAGCCCGATAAGATAAAGGATGCGCGAATGAGAAAAGAATTTAAAGAGATTTCAGAAGCAGACATGATGTATTCTCCAAAAGGGAACGAACTTATGCGTATTCGTGGAAAAAAGGGCGAGGCAAGATTGTCATCTTGGCTAGATGCACATGGTATTACATACAGAACAGAGAACGATTTAAAAGGTAAATATCCAAAGACGCCTGACTTTCTACTCGATAAACCATTAAAAATCAATGGTTGGACAATTAATTGGATAGAATCGAAAGCAAATTTTGGTGATGAGATAGAAGTAAAAAAGAACCTTAAGAACCAACTTGAGCCATATACGAAATTATTTGGTCCCGGCTTGGTAGTTTATTGGTTTGACTTTGTAGATGCTGCAGTTGAGATATTACCTCCTGATATAAAGATAGTTTCGTGCGACTTTTTTGATAGAATGGTATATAAAGAAAGTGTAAAAAGCGCAAAACCATTTGTAGGTATGAAAAAGAAGGATTTTGCGGATGTTTTTACATCTAAAAGAGCGCATAAACAACCTGAAAAAGCGTCAATTCCTTTTACGGTACGGGGCTTATTCCAGAACAATTCAAAAATTGTCCCTGATATTTTAGTTACGAATGCAAAACCGCTAGAAACCAAGAAGATTGAGAATAAGGATTCTATAAAAGAATGTGGTTCAACACCTATTTTTACGTTTTCATGCTATCTTGCAATTAAAGAACCCCCAAGTGTTTCTGCATCGAGCAGTTCTAACAGTTAATTTCTAATTTTTAACTAATTTTTAATAAGTTAATGAGTTAGTAAGGAATGCCTCTAAAATCTCTACCATGCTCTCTAGGACGGTAATTATGCATATCCATCCATCTGTAAACGTTCCTAATTCTCTTTTCCACAGATGGGTGTGAGTAGAATAAGAATTCTACGATTGGGCTTGGGGTCGTGTCCTCGAGGTCAAGGTCTGCAAGTCGTTTTTCAAGCGAAATTTCAGCAAGTGGGTTATTAGTCATGTCGAGTGAGAAAGTATCTGCGTCCATCTCAAATTTTCTTGAAATTGCATTTGAAATCGGAGATAATGCAAAGTTTATCAACATGCTTGAAAGAAGTATAAGTGGAAATCCCGCAACGTCATTAAATGCATAAATGCCCCATAGACCAACAGAAGAACGTAATATGTAATCGATTGCAAAAAGAACAGGAAAAATTGTAACACCATCGAGTATTATTCCTTTTATAAGGTCTTTATGTGCATAATGTCCAAGTTCATGTGCAACAGCAGCCTCAACTTCATCGCGTGTGAATTTTTCAAGTAAAGTATCGAATAGAAGTATTCTTTTTGTTTTGCCCAAGCCGGCAAAGGCTGCGTTTGCTTTTTTTGATTTTGCAGATTCATGAACAACAAGTATTTTTTCGATATTCGAAACTCCTGCTTTTCTTGCCATCTCTCTCAAATGTCTTTTATGTTCTTCGTCAGTATATGGCTCTACTTTATAGAAGATTGGGATTAGAATAACGGGCACAACTGCGGTTACGAGAAGAGAAAAAATAAGGATAACCAAGCCGGCAATAACCCACCAGAATTGAAAATTTGATAAAAGATAATAGAATATAAGAAGTGCGGGGATTGAAAATAAATACAATAGTAAAAGCGATTTGAAAAAATCGACGAACCAACTTTTTGCAGTCTGATTTGACAACCCGTACTTATGTTCGTATATGTAACCCATGTAAAAAGAAGCAGGGAGGTCTATAAAAGTTACAAATGAGAAGAAGATAACGCCATAGATTGCAACTTGCACATAGAAATTATCTGATAGACCTCTTGCGAAATCTCTTACAATTGCTGACAGACCCGAAATAAGGAAAAAAGCAAGGAAGAGCGAGGGTAGAAGAAAACCGTTCACCAAGCCTGCAATTAGTCTATTCTTGCTGTATATTTTGGATTTCTTTCTAAGATGAGGTTTGTATTCGTATGGAAATTCTTCTTTTTTAATTAGGTTTTCCTCTTCCTTGCTATCATCGGGCATTTTTATCATCCCTATTCCATTCTGTCAGTCGTTTTTGTTTTTTTGTGTTTGTAATTATAATGGTATATATTATGATGTAGGTTGTATGATGGATATGTATCATGTCTATAAGATGATAGAGACTATAAGATGATAGAGAGATAGATAAGATTTATGGGTATTTGACTTATGCGGGTTGCGAAGGTGTAGGTTGTGGTGCGGGATACTGTGCAACCTCTCTCAATCTAACGTAAGTCAGGATTAGAAGGACTCCTCCTATGATTAGCGCAGAAAAGAGCCCGAGCACACCCCAAACTAAGGCTTGGTGCGACGCATCAGTATAGTTCCCTGTTTCGACTAAAGTCAAAATCTCTTTTGTGCGTGTAAAGCCTAGAATTGCAATTATTCCTAGCACGATATCAACAGAGCCTGCAGCAAGCGACCCCCCTGCAGATACAATATCACCTACTGCGAATAAGAGCACAGACGCGATAATTGTATAGATTGCAACTATGAATAGCACGATAGCTCCGAGTAGGAAAAATATTCTGCTTATGTTTATGAAACTCGTAACGTCTTTCAAGGTTAGTCCGAGAGGTTGTGTGCGCGAGTATGGGTATCCTGGTGGTGGTGGCGCAGTTGGGGGCGGACTTACTGGTGGTCCTGCGGGCGGGCTTGGCGGTCCTTGACCTTCTCCATGTGGTTTATTTTCATCAGCCATTTTTAATCACCTTTCGTTCTCAACCCTCTGTGCATTACCATTAAATACTTTCGTGTTGGATTTTGAGAACCAAGGCTTGATATTTATTTGATTTTGAACATATTTCTGAACATATTTCATTTGTAATCATTTGTATGTTTATCCTCTTTCATTTGTAATCATTTGTATGTTTATCCTCTGCAAGACTACGAAATATAGGGGGACTGCAAAGTATAGGATTATTATTGGATTATAGCAAAATATAGGATTATGAAATTATTATGAAATCAAAATGAGTGAAAATGAAAAATGAATGTAGAGTAAAAAAGATGCAAAAAAGATGAAAAAAATAAAGAAAAAAATCGAAAAGTTCTATTTTTATT
>Ga0207433_10006130_pt1 | contig 21039 bp, 17 predicted proteins | sample YelNatPaOPGAMG01_FD_187559 | JGI IMG/M metagenome (GOLD analysis project Ga0207433, IMG submission 187559) | Hot spring thermophilic microbial communities from Obsidian Pool, Yellowstone National Park, USA - OP-RAMG-01 (SPAdes) (version 3) | ecosystem: Environmental > Aquatic > Thermal springs... | reverse complement strand
AACACAACCCCCTGTTCAAGAGTATGTTCCACAAAGTTCAATCCAAGAAGAGAAACATTATTCAGAATACTATCCTGCACAGGCACAATATCAGTTCTCACAACCCCAACAATCATCAGTTCAATTTACACAGAATACACAACCTTTAAATGCCGAGGCTGAACCTTCAAAGATAGAACGCGAAGGGAGCGAAAGAATAGCAGCAAGAATCGAAGAAATTTCCAAGGAAAAGTTAGAAGTTAAAGGACAAATCCCCATGGATACAACGCCTAAAATCGAAGAAACACAGACAGAAAATAGGGCAAGCGTGGAAAGTGCTCATCAAGCACCAGTTACAGAAAATGTAGTAAATGAAATAAGCGCACCGAGTGAAAAGATAGAAACTACGAGTGAACAGACTAGCGTTGTTGAGGATCAGCCTGTAGAACAGAAATCAGTTAAAGCAGCTGCAGAACAGTTACTTGCCACCCTATGGGAAATTGATGATGTTCAAGGCGAGAAAGATGAATATGTCCAAATGACAATGGACAAGATTGGAAGTGAACAGGTCCAACCTGCAGAGCGAAAGATTGCGATAAGAGCCTTGCCGTCAGTTTCAGAAGATTTTGCTACTATCCCAATCCCCACAGAATATATAGATACTGCAATAGATGGAATACCTGAGGAGCATATTGGTTATATTCACGAGAAAGTAGATGTTTACTTGACTGAAAGCGTAGTTGAAAAGATAATAGCGCACTGTATATTATATGCAGATAGGAAACTTGAATGTATGGGATTCATGCTTGGTGATAGGTTCAAGTGGGGACAGAAAGAATATTCAGTTGTGAAAGATGTAGTTACCACAGACCTTGACACAACCGCGGTTTCTGTAAGGTTCAAGCGAGAAGGGTTTGCGAAGTTGTTTGCGCAATTAGAGAAACTCGATTACGATTATATTATCGTAGGATGGTATCATAGTCATCCGGGTTATTCATGTTTCTTATCAGATACAGATATAGAAACACAAAGACGCATGTTCAAGAATCCACACCAAGCCGCAGTTGTTTGCGACCCTGTGCGTATGGAACTGAAGGCGTTCAAGATGGTAGATGAGCAGAATTATACCGAAGTATCTTATGCTGTAATCAAGGAGTTTCCTTAGTTTTCTTAGTTCCGCTTAGTTTTTATTTTGTTTTTATTTTATCAATTACGCGGATATGCTCTATTCTGGTATCTGGATATTTTCCATATCTGTCTTTTTCGATGTATTTTGTCATGTCCCAGATAGTAAGTAAGGCAGCACATACTCCAGTAAGGGCTTCCATTTCTACGCCTGTTTTGTAAGTCGATTTTACTTTGCATCTTACCTTAACTGAGTTATCATTATCGTTCACTTCGAAATCAATCTCCACGCATTCTATTGGAATGTTATGACATAATGGAATTATCTCAGAAGTGCGTTTTACTGCCTGTATTGCTGCAATTTGAGCAACTGCAAACACATCGCCTTTCTTTATCTTCCTATTCTTAATTAATTCGATTGTCCTTTTCTTAAGAACGATTTTTCCTTCTGCGATTGAGGTTCTTGAAACAACTTCTTTTTTCGATATATCAATTATGCGGAGGTCTTTGCTTTTCTCTTTACATATTTCTTTACATGCATCTTTTTTAAGCCTATCTTTACCAAGCCTATCTTTATTTATTTTACTTATCTCTTTACTTAGACTTTCTTTTTTCATCTTTTTCCTCCTTTTTTTCCTCTATTACCCAGAAATGTCCGTCTTTTGTAACTTCTTTCTTCCAAATAGGGACTTTGGATTTTATATTATCGATAATCCATTTGCAGGCTTGGAATGCTTCTTTCCTATGTTCCGAAAATGCAAGAACAAGAACGATGTTATCAGACACAGATAAATTCCCAAGCCGGTGGATTATGATTGCATCCTCCAAGTGGAATTTTTCAATTGCCTCTTTTCTTATTCTTGTTAGATATTCATTTGCCATTTTTTCGTATGATTCCAGGACAAGTTTTTCGATTTTCGATTTTTTATAAAAACCCCTTACTCTGCCAACAAATATAACAACAGCGCCTGTGTGCTCGGTTGCATATTTTCCAATTAGATTATCAATTGAATTATCGATTGAGAAATCCTTTTTTGTAACAAATGCTTTCTTTTTCAATTACTCACCGCCAATAAGGTTCTCTGTTCATAATCGCTTCTCGTATAGTTTCCATCGCCTTCTTTTCATCAGATTTGTTTATCAATGATAATAAATCCAGATGCCCATTCTGAGAAAGCAGACAGGGTTTCAAATATCCATCAGAAGTAATTCTTACTCTTGAACACTTTGCACAGAATAAGGTATTATGCATGGAACGTACAACTTCTATCTCAGCATTCAGTTTATCGATATTTTTTTCTATATTTTCTATATTATACTTTTCAAACTTTCTTTTACATCTTGGAAGTATTCGTTTTATTGGAATAACATATTTTTTTCGATTTTGAAACCTTCTTGTAACGACGAAATAAGCCAAGGTAGAAAGTTCATATTCGATAGGGCGCAAATCTACATGGTATTTATTGTAAATATTGTAAAAATTGCTCTCATCCCTTCTATTTTTCTCATTCTCCCTGTCTGTTTCAAGTTCAATGATTTGTAAGATTGAGTTGTTAGTTGCACAAAAAACAGCCATATCAAAGATTTCATCATCGTTAATCCCTTTCATTACAACCATGTTTACCTTTATTGGAAATAGTTCAAATTTATTTGCAATCTTTATTCCTTCAATCACTTTTTCCACACTTTTCACGCCGTTAGAACCTGTAATCTTTTTGTATCTTTTAGGATTAAGAGAATCTAAACTGATATTTAATCTATCCAAGCCGGAACGTTTCAGGTTCTCTAATCGAGAAGAGAGTTCATGCCCATTAGTTGTAAGTGATATCTCTTTGAAGTATGGTCTGCATGCTCTGATGATTTCTTCTAAATCAGTTCGAACAAGAGGTTCTCCACCTGTGAGTTTGAGTTTGGTTATTCCAAGGTTGGAGAACATTCTTGACAAAATTGCAATTTCATCTAAATTCATTTCTTTTCTTGGATTGTGCTCGCCTTCATGATGACAATAAAAACAGTTCAAGTTACATCTCTGAGTTACAGAAATGCGCAGATTAGTTATCTTTCTTCCGAAATTATCGATAATTGTATTGTTGGAGATGGTATTGTTGTGTTCAGATGTAAAGTTATGTTTAGATGTAAATAAAGGATTACGCATATTTAGAAGATATAAATGAAGAAAAATAAACCTTTCTTAGCATGGTTTAATTCAGAATAAAAATGTAATTGATGATGAGACTTGAAAACGAGAACTAACATCGCCAATCTTGTGCACAAAAGGGTTATATTGGTGTAATGTATTTGCAGAATAAGAAAGAAGATTGTTGGAGGGTATGAACGATGGACATTATGTTGCTCATTGCAGTTGTGGCAGTAATTGCAATAGTGATAGGAATAATAGCAGCATTGAAGTTAAGAAGAAAAGATGAAAATAAGATACCTGCACAGGTTACTAAAAAAGAACAAGAACTCCCGAAAGGTGAGAAGTATTACCAGCAATCGGTAAGAAAGGCAGAGGAGATAAAAACCGCAGAAGAGAAACTTGCTGCACTTAGTAAAAATCAAGAAGGTAATGAGGAGTCAGTTGCAAATGTACCTGCAAAACTTGCTACAGATGATGAAGTAAAGCGACCATTAAGCCAAGGGACTAGTGAAGTTGCGGCAAAAACACAAGGCCCTGAGACGGTAACTGTAACTGAATATTACGAACAGAGCGAGGTTCAAAAGGGAGGATTTGTAAAAACAGTTCCACAGCAAACAACCCTTGCACAGACAGAACCAAAGATAGAATCAAAACCTGAAGTAAAAGCTGAGATTGCAGAGCCTAAGGCAGAAGTAAAGCCTACCGAAGTTAAACCTGAGGTAAAAACTGAGGTAAAAACCACAGAAACAAAACCAGAAGTAAAACCGACTGAAGTGAAGCCTGAGGTAAAACCAGAGGTTACACCTGCGCTAGACAAATCGAAGTTGAGAAAACTTTCGAAGAAGATATGTCTAATAGGAGATGGTGGGTCAGGTAAGACCACACTTATAAGAAAGTTTGTATTTGATATGTTCGATGATAAATATATACATACAATAGGGACAAAAGTAACCAAAAAGGTAGTTATGCTTCCTGAGGAGAATATAGAACTTACTCTTATGATATGGGATATTCAGGGACAGAAGAACGATTTGGGAATTAAAACATATATGGAAGGTGCAGAGGGTGCACTTGTAGTATCTGATGTTACAAGATTGGAGACTTTGGACCATGTTCCTGATTGGATAGTATCTTTCTTTGAGGTTGCTGGGCAGGTCCCTGTGGTTCTTCTTGGGAACAAATCAGATTTAGTAGATAAGATGCTTTTCGGTGAAGATGAGTTAAAGTTCCTTTGTAATAAACTAAAGAAACAGGGATATAATGCCCAATCGATGTTAACCTCTGCGAAGACCGGTTTGAATGTAGAACTCGCGTTCAAGACCTTAGGAAAGGAAATTGTAAAGAAATAAATTGTATTTATTTATATTTTCGTTTATATTTTAAAATCTTAAAATCCTTTTTTAATATTCCGTGGGGAAGCTCTGGCTGCACAATCCGATAGAAAGTTTTATATAGAAGTATAAACATACCCCTTTTGCCTAAATGGCTTGCTTGAAAGGAGGTAAAAATATGATGGGAGGTCAAACACCAATATTCATACTAAAAGAAGGGACACAAAGAGAAAAAGGTAAAGGCGCGCAATCGAACAACATTGCAGCTGCAAAAGCGATTGCAGACGCAGTTAGGTCAACTTTAGGTCCAAGAGGAATGGACAAGATGCTTGTAGATAGCATGGGAGATGTAGTGATAACAAACGATGGGGTAACTATATTGAAAGAGATCGATGTAGAGCATCCTGCAGCAAAGATGATTGTGGAAGTTGCAAAAACTCAGGATGAGCAGTGCGGAGATGGCACAACGACAGCGGTAATATTGGCAGGGGAACTTCTGAAAAAGTCAGAAGAGTTAATAGACCAAAATGTTCATCCTACAGTCATTGCAACAGGTTACAGAATGGCTGCAGAAAAGGCAACTGAGATACTAAACAAAATTGCAGAACCTGTAAAACCAAAGGATGCAGAGATGCTCAAGAAGATTGCAATAACTGCAATGAATTCAAAGTCTGCATCTGGAGCAAAAGAACTCCTTGCTGACATATGCACAAAAGCAGTGATGGCAGTTACTGAGGAAAGAGATGGCAGAATTGTTGCAGATATTGACAATGTGCAGGTTATTAAGAAACAAGGAGGTGCTCTTTCAGATACTCAATTGATTGAAGGTATTGTAGTTGATAAGGAAGTTGTGCATCCGGGCATGCCTAAGAAGATAAAGAATGCAAAAGTTGCATTGATATCCTCTGCGCTTGAGATAAAGAAAACAGAGGTCGATGCAAAGATCGAGATTACCAAGCCGGAACAACTTCAAGCATTCCTTGCAGAAGAAGAGGCAACTTTGAGAAAGATGGTTGATAAAGTAAAAGCCTCGGGTGCAAACGTGCTCTTCTGCCAGAAAGGTATTGATGACCTTGCCCAACACTACTTGGCAAAAGCAGGCATTTTAGCAGTAAGAAGAGTAAAGGAATCAGACATGGAAAAACTCGCAAAAGCAACAGGTGGTAAGATAGTAATGAAATTGGACGATTTGACAAAAGATGACCTTGGCACCTGTGGGGCAGTAGAAGAGCGCAAGATTGCAGACGATAAAATGACATTTGTGACTGGATGCAAAGATGCAAAAGCAGTATCTATTCTCATAAGAGGAGGAACTGAACATGTCGTTGCAGAAATTGAACGTGCAGTCCATGATGCTCTCTCCGTAGTTGCAGACGCAATTGAAGATGGTAAAGTAATAACAGGTGGGGGCTCATCTGCAACTGAACTTGCACTTGGATTAAGAGAGTATGCAGCGAGTGTGGGTGGTAGAGAACAACTTGCAATTGATGCATTTGCAGACGCCATGGAAATAATTCCAAGGACACTAGCAGAGAATGCCGGCTTGGATGCAATCGACACTTTGATTGACATAAGAAAGGCCCACAAGGACGGCAAGAAGCATCACGGCTTGAATGTGTTCACGGGCAAGATAGTAGACATGAAGGCAGAGAACGTGCTTGAGCCCATAAGGGTAGGCAGGCAAGCAATAAATTCTGCAACAGATGCGGCTGTAATGATACTGAGAATAGACGATGTAATTGCTGCAAAGAGCACAAAAGGCGGAGCACCTGGTGGAGCACCTGGAGGAATGCCGCCTGGCGGAGAGATGGGCGAGTATTAAGCCCATTCCAAAATTTTTTATAGAAAAATAAATAAATTAAAAAATAAAGGAGGTGCGAAAAATGATGGGAGGACAAATGCCAGTTATTGTGCTGAAAGAAGGGACACAAAGAGAAAAAGGTAAAGGCGCACACACAAATAATATCGCGGCTGCAAAAGCAATTGCAGATGCAGTAAGGTCAACTTTAGGACCAAAAGGGATGGACAAGATGCTTGTCTCTTCAACTGGTGATGTAATAATAACCAACGATGGCGTAACTATATTGAAAGAAATCGATGTAGAACATCCTGCAGCAAAGATGCTTGTAGAAGTTGCAAAAACACAAGACCAACAATGTGGTGATGGCACAACAACTGCAGTTGTTCTTGCAGGGGAACTTCTGAAAAAGTCAGAAGAGTTGATTACACAAAATGTGCACCCCACGGTCATATCTGCAGGATACAGGATGGCTGCTGAGAAAGCGGTCGAAATATTGGAAAATATTTCCAAGCCAGTAAAGGAAAACGAAGTTGAAACCTTAAAGAAGATCGCAATGACCGCGATGATGTCAAAATCATCCTCTGCCCATCGCGAAATGCTTGCAGATATCGGAGTAAAGGCAGTTATGGCAATTGTAGAAGAAAGAGATGGAAAGAGAATCGCGGATATAGACAATATACAAGTTGTAAAGAAAACAGGTGGTGGAGTAAAGGACACTCAACTTGTCGAAGGAATAATCGTCGATAAGGAAGTTGTGCATCCGGGCATGCCTAAAAGAGTAAAGAATGCGAAGATTGCCCTTGTAGATTGTCCACTTGAGATAAAGAAAACAGAGGTAGAAGCAAAGATTCAGATAACAGACCCCACGCAACTATCTGCATTCCTTGCAGAAGAAGAGAACACGCTTCGAAAGATGGCTGAAAAGATTAAAGAAGTAGGTGCAAACGTGGTATTTGCCCAGAAAGGAATAGATGACCTTGTCCAGCACTACTTGGCAAAATCTGGAATATTAGCAGCAAGAAGACTTAAGGAATCTGACATGAAGAAGCTTGCAAAGGCAACAGGTGCAAGAATAGTATCTAAGTTAGATGACTTGTCGAAAGATGACCTAGGCACGGCAGGGCTTGTAGAAGAGCGCAAGATTGCAGACGATAAAATGACATTCGTAACTGGATGCAAAGATGCAAAATCAGTTTCAATCCTCATAAGAGGAGGAACTGAACATGTAGTAGATGAAATGGAAAGGTCGCTGCATGATGCACTTTCAACTGTTGCAGTAGCAATCGAAGACGGAAAGATAGCAACTGGTGGCGGCTCTTCAGCAACAGAGATTGCTTTAAGACTTAGAGAATATGCGGCTAGCGTCGGAGGTAGAGAACAACTTGCAATCGAAGCGTTTGCAGACGCAATCGAAGTTATCCCAAGAACGCTAGCAGAGAATGCAGGCATGGACCCGATAGATACTCTGATAAATATAAGAAAAGCCCACAAAGACGGAAAGGTCCATCATGGATTAAATGTATTGACTGGGAAAATCGATGACATGATGGAGAACAATGTAATTGAACCTCTAAGAGTAGGTAAGCAGGCGATAAACTCGGCAACAGATGCGGCTGTCATGATACTGAGAATAGACGATGTGATTGCCGCAAAGAAGAGTGCCCCATCAATGCCACCAAAAGGAAAAGGTGGTATGGGCGGCATGGGAGATATGGATTAAAATCTATCTCTTTTTTATTTTTGTTATTTTTGTTTTTACGAATTTAAACTTGAATATTAATTAAAGATGAAATTTTGGTATATAGCCATGTAGCCATGCGTGTGCAGAGATTATATCCCCTTTTTCGAGATGTTCTTTAGCGATATCACCAACGAAAAAGTCCAATTCTCCAATCTTTGACGCATTTATGGTAACTATCTGTCCATTCATGTTACCATATTGGATATCTGTTACTTTTTTGATTTCAGATTGGAGATAGATTTCATCAGGTGCTGTTTTTTCGTTGATAACCATACCTACAAGTTCCAAGCCTTCTTTTAATGGCAGGATAACTTCCGATATGACAGATTTTTTAATAGGTAATTCTTTGTCTTTCAAATTATCGAACCGATAGATAAATCCGCATAATGTAACTTCACATTCTTTTGCGTTCCTGTAATCATCACGATTTTGAAAATAATCGACGGCATGGAAGCAAAACGGTTTTCTATCATATTCGAACATTACCTGGGCTTCCAAGCCGGTGCTCCATTGCTTTATTTCTCCGATAGAGAGCATACTTTTGTTTTTCGATGCTAAATATGGATAGGCATCGAGCAGTTCCACATTTTCATCAGATTGTTTCAGAATTGAGATGACATATAACCTTTCGTTGAGTTGATACTTGAACACGCCTACATTAACTTCCTTATCACCCATCTTTCCTTTCATGGCTTTAATTAAATATTTTTCATCTACGGCTTGGTTTAATATCTCATCTACCTTTTTTTCATCGTAGAATGTGCCATCTCTAAAAAGACAACGCCAATGTGGAATATGTGTGCCATCTTCAATAGGAATATAATTTGAACTCGGATATGTAGGTGGTGATAGGTCATCTGGAAAATCCTTGAATGGGTCATAGGGCTCCTTTTTTTTAAGAGAACTTGGAGGATTTTTCTTACAATTCTTCTTTGTTTTTGATATCTTTTTTGTAATCATAACATCGATATTATGTAAAGGTAGAGGGTTCAATTAAACTTTACGTTTTATTTTGAAGGCACTTTTTTATTAGAGAGTATTTTGTTAGGGATTAAAATTAAAAATACACAGGTTTCATATATCGTTTGGTTAATTCGTATTCGCTGTAATTCATGGAAATCTATCTGCAGAAACTTGCAAAAGTGCTTGTAAGGTATTCAACTAGAGTTAAATATACTTTGATTTTTCCATGTCTTTTTGCGGTAATGGGAAGAGCTATTCTTATTGTTCCTGACTCTAAATCATAACTTTTCTCTCCTGAAACATTCTTTATGGGATCAAATTTAATGCTAACGAAAATAAGAACAAATAAAACAATTTCCAGAATTAGATAAACAAACGACGGATTCAATTTCTTCGAATTTTGTGGGGCATGTGGAATCGACATGTGCTTTAATGATACCTATTTATCATCGATGATAAATACCTCATTCTTTATTAATCAATATAGTCCACAAGATAAATGCCCATCTCCTCCCATGATTGCTATTGCGTAAAAAACCTAGCCCATAAAAATTACCCATCGCATCCATGCAACGAAGCAATTATATCGAAATATAATAATATATGAGGAATAATATATGAATAGAAAGCCAGGTGCATGTATGAGCCGATGGTTGATTGGATTGCTCTTAATTGCGAGTATTTTAGTTCCCATGCTTGCATATCATGCAAGTAGCCAAGGCTATGGCAGTATGTCAGGAAGAGTATCAGACGAGCAAGGTATTTATCTTTCCAATGTTGAAGTAAATGCAATTCACCAAGATGAGTATGGTAATATGATTTCATTTAATACCACGACGAATTTTAATGGAGAATATACTTTTACCAGCCTACCTGCTGGGAGGTATATCATTCTTGCAAAGAAAGCAGGTTATCAGACTAACGGTAGTTTTGATAATTTCTTGCCTGCATCAGGCACTCTTTTAATCAACTTTGTTCTCCAAAAATCTCTTGTCTTATCGGGTTATGTGAATTGTAGCGTTACATCTTTACCAATAGAAAATGCATCAGTGTATGCAGAATGCGAATTCGAATCATACTTAAGAAACTGTCTTGGTTTCACAGATGCCAATGGGAAATATGAACTCAACACCGGCTTGGGTCCAGGAAGATATATAGTTAAATCTTGGGCAAAAAAATATGTTTCGCAAAAAAGAGAAGTTGAAATTTATTCACCATATGGAGCAGTTTCTAATTTTGTTTTACATCCGTCATGTACAGTTAATTTGACAGTTGTCGATAAAACAATGGCAGGTATCGAAGGTGCAAATGTTCTGCTTGTAAATAAAACAGGTATTATCTATGATGGAAAGACAGATTCGTATGGTAGGTTTCTAATGGATACGAATATATCTGCGGGAAAGTGCACTCTTATCGTAAATATGTCAGGATATGTAACTAATTATACAGAACTTGATTTACAAGAAGGTGAAATAAAAGAACTTACGATAACGCTAGCATCGTCTGCAATTCTAAAAGGATATGTGCAGCGTACCAACGGCTTGGGGATTGAAGATGCGCTTGTTTCACTTTCGGGCATGAGTGAAGTTTCCGTATCCTCAAACGAAGCCGGATATTATGAGGTTTTAAGCGACCTTCTTGCTGGTGATTACACTATATCATTTACGCATCCTTCTTATCATAACGCATCTGTAAGAATGGAGATTAGCGAGATTTCTGAAGGTATAAATTGGTGCAATATTACGTTAACAAGATATTCGTATCTCTGGGGATATGTTCGTGATTTAGATGGTAAAGGAGTATCAGGTGCTTTGCTTGCTTTTTCAGAGAATGGGCAAGAGACAAAGATTTTGCAAAGTGATACAATAGGTTTTTTTTCTTATAAAATAGAAAGTATTTCGGGCAGAATAGATGTTCATGTAAGTGCGCGTGGTTACCTAAACACCTCAAAAAGCATGTCAATACCCTTGGAATCTACGATTGAAGAGAATTTTACACTTAGTCCCTTATTGGTAATACTATCGCCTGTAAGTGGTGCGCGGGTAAATACTTCTGTGATAGAAGTTAAGGGTATAACGCAACCATTTGCAGAGATTTCAATATTGGTAAATGGTGCGATTTCAAGTGAAAATATTTTGCTCGCAGATAATTCTGGGAAATTCCAGGCAAATGTAAATTTATCTTTTGGAATGAATAGCATTAGGGTATGCGCACGTGTTTATAACAACGAAATGACTGTGGAATTGAAGGTAAATTATCAGGGTCCGAGATTGTACATCTTTGAACCTGCAGATGGGACAGGGATTGAAACAGAAAGTGTTATGGTAAGAGGAAGAGCATATGATAGCAATTCTGATGTCAATGCGAAAATATACGTTCGTATAGATAACGAACAATGGGTTTATGTGTGTAAAGGTGGAGAATTTGAGTATATGGTAAATTTCACAAGAGAAGAGAATGGCATCCATAAGATTACAATTCGTGCGGAAGACGAATTTGGGACAATTTACGAACAGATATATATAGAAGTGTCAATCCCAGAGAAGATATATTCTATAAGTGTAGAAACGACGCCTAATAAAAAAGAAGGTAAGCCTGGGAGTAATCATGTTTTTAAAGTTTTGGTAAAGAATAAAGGTAACTCCGATGATTTTGTGCGTGTAAATGTTGAATACGCAGACTCATTATCTTGGAAAGTCCAATTTGCATTCGATGAATTATTTACTTCGTTCCTTACTTTTCCATATAACACATCGATTAGAGCAAGTGGAGAACGGAGTTTTTACGTAAAAATTTCGATACCTGAAGATGCAAGAGATGGAGATTCATTTAAGGTAAAAATAATAGCAAATTCTATTTTTGGAGTGTCTTCTGAAAGTGAAGTTGTATCTGTTGCAAAGATAGACATTATGGAGAGCGCAGTGCAGTATCTTATCTGGCTTGGACTTGTTTCTGTTGCAGTAGTTTTGATATATTTCGCATACAAATCGTATATGAGAACAAAGAAAGTTCTTGAGGAAGGGAAAGAGGAAGATAAAGGCTATCAGTATAGGAGTAGTTATGGCAGTGACTCTTACGAAGATGTAAATTATAATACATACACAAGATATCCTGCATATTCTCCGTATGGAGGATATGATAGATATGCGGTTTATGAAGATGATTCCAAAGGGAAGTACACGAACCAAATCCGCAAATTTGATAAGATAAAATGAGCATGTAGAGCCGGTGTTTAAATGGAAGCGACAGAGAAAGCACTTCGGCCAAAAATAAAGACATTTGTTGAAGGGTTTGATGAACTTTTAGGTGGAGGAGTGCCAATGGGGCATATCGTCCTCGTTACAGGACAGCCTGGTACCATGAAATCTTCTTTTACTTACAACATTTTGTATCATAATGCGCTAAAAAATGGTATGAAAGGCGTTTATATTACGCTTGAGCAAAGTAGAGAATCGCTCGAAGAACAGATGTTAGGGCTTGGAATGGACGTTGAATCTGTTGAGGATAAGGTAAGCATACTTGATATGGGACTGATAAGAAAGAATCTAACAAAATTGAATAGTAAGGGTGCATGGCTCGATGTATTCAAGATGTATGCGAAGAACCTTAAAGAGAGCATGGATTTCGGGATTTTGGTATTAGATTCACTCGAAGTTCTGGAAATAATGGCGAAGTTTCAGGATAAAAGGACAGAGATGTTCTACTTCTTCGACTGGTTAAGAGAACTTGGAGCAACTGTATTCTTAATAACAGAAACAGTCCCTGATAGTGCAGACAAGTTCGATGAAGGATTCCTTGCAGATGGGATTATAGGGATTTCCTTGGATAAAGTTGGAGATAAAGATGTGCAGAGGTCTATAAGGATATATAAGATGAGAGCAACAAAGCACTATCCAGGTTACATGAGGTTACTCCACGAAGAGGGAAGGTTCTTTGTAACTCAAAAAATAACTGCAGAGTAATCTTTATTTTTTTGTTTCTCTTTATTTTTGCCTTTAACTCTAAAGATAATTATTAATCTTTGAAAGTAAATATGCAAAAATGTGAAATGTTATTTTCATCAAGGAAAAGAGGCAGTAGGGGCATGTGTTTCGTGTGGAAAAGGGCTGTGTGAAGAGTGCAAGATAGAACTTTATGGAAAACTCCATTGTAAGCAATGTATAGAGAGGAAAAGTATTACACAAGAACAAATATATCCACAATATCCTCTGCCGTACGTGTATCCTTTTTATTCATATCCTTATTCGTATCCATATCCATATCCGATCTGGAATCCGTCGTATAAACCGCCGATGCCACGTGGAAAACCAACTAAGTTGTATTTTAATATCGGAGGTATAGGGTCGTTGATATTTGCGGTAGTTTCGGCGATTTCGGGTTTTATGTTCATATTTTATGTTTTGAGATATGGGTACGATATCTTTCAAAATTTTCTACCTGTCCACTCTTTTGTTACCCTAGTCTCTATTTCAGTTACCTCTGTTGGGTTCTATGGATACTATTGGAATTATGGTAGAACTTCAGGCTTGGTGAGTTGTGTTCTCATGATAATTGCAGGCATAATGTATGGAATACTTGGATATTTAGCATCGATTTTTCATTATGTAGTAGTATCGTATATAGTAATAGGTTTTATAATGTTAGGATGTGCAAGTCTATGTATGGCTTGGGCTAATATGGATTCGAAAGAGATGTTTGATTCAAAACCTTTGCTAAATATAGTATCGATTTTTTTAGGGATATGTGCGGTGTTCTTTTGGGTAGTAGTCCCTATGCTGTTTGGTTTTGGTTGGTTTCTGTTTACAGTTGCTATGCTATTCCAAGCCTTTTTGTTTAGTCGTGCGAATATAGTATCGCTTGATGACCTGAATAAGCAGTGAGAAATACAGATAGTTGCATATGAGATATTACTATTACATATGATATATTAGAAATATGAACAGTATGAGCATGCATAAGATTGGAACAAATTAAGTTAGGTGCAAAGTTATGAGATGTTTGGAACATAGGGAACGAACTGCGATTGGAATGTGCTCTATATGTGGCAAAGGCATATGTGAAGAATGCAGTAGCAACTTGGAGATACAATCGGGAAAAATAGTATGCAAAAAATGTGCGATATCAGAAAAATTAGGAAAAGAGGAGTATTATTCGCCCTATCCATATTATATGCCAGGATGCAATTATGCCCAACCATATTATTACATGCCTATACAACATCCGAATTATGCTTGTTATAATCCAAATTATAATCCCTATCAATACATATATAGAAGAGACATACCTGCGCCATCGCTTCCTGTAGGAGTACCAAGTAAAAAACCATATATCATAGGAATAATAGGTGGGATTCTTCTTATTCTTTCTTCGTTCTTTTTTGCAGTAATGATAGATGCAAGTATAATATATAGATACCAACATTTCTCTGACTATCCATTTTGGATTGTGTATATTACGATTACGATATCTTTAGGGGGTTTTCTTCACGGCTTGGGATATTTTGGATATTTTCGAAATTATGGAAATAATTGGGGTCTTTATGCGTGCGCATTTTCTATGATAACTGCAGTTGTTCTACCTCTCTCTTTTGTGAGTTCGATTACCTACTCGCCTGATTCAAGTTACAATCCTTATACACAGACTTACGAGATGCCAGGATATTACCTTTCAAATCTCATAATTTTTGGAGAATTATTTATGGGAGTAACCGTGGTAATGTTTGGTTGGACGCTTCTTCTGGCTGGTGCATATACAGGTTCAAGTAAAGTTCATAATATCGCAGGGTTTTTTCAAATAATTGCCGGAGTGTATATTTTGCTGAATATGTTTGCAATAGAGATATCGTCCGGAACACAACGAAATATAGGAGCAGGTCCATGGTATGTGCTCTCTTTCACGACTATTTTTTCTACTTTATCGATATACCTGGCAAAACTTCCTACGAAAGAAGAAATTGCGCTTGCAGAACTCATTTCTCAGAATAGTATAGCAAAGAAGGACCCAAAGAAAGAGTCGAAGGCAAAGTCAAATGCCATCTCAAAGAGTGAGGTCAAAGGTTAATTTTTCCAAGACAATTATTAATCATTGAAGTTGATTAAGCAAACTTTATCGATTTTAGATGATGAAAAAGGTTAATTTTAAAGATTGCAATCAGAGGGTTATATGATGCCCACACATTGCAAGCAAGTAAGCGTTCGAAAGGTTGATTTTCCACTTACAGCAGAATCGATTAGGTCTTATTTGATAGGAAAGAAAGCATTTACCCAAACATCCTACGTGGTAATTTTTTCTGGAAAAGATGTTGCGACTGCAGAGGTAATAAAAGAGGACGGCTTGGAACTTTTCCGAAAGATAGTAGATGTGAAAAACATTACCTTGCCCTGCGAAACAGTATATGTTGAAGACGAGACCATAGATTTGCTTAATAGGAGTCTTGCAGCGAGACTATGTGAAAAATATCCTGGCAAGACTGTGGTTATAAAAGGAGAAGGAGAGCATATATCATTTGTAAGGGACGAGAAAGCAGTTGAGATTGCGGTTGTGGATGCGGTACCCCCCAAGCCTGGGAGACTATTCAAACTTGTTGAGCATGCACAAAAAAATCTATTACGCGCGGCAATAAAAACAAAGGAGATAGAGGTCAATCTTCAGGAAATTGCAGAGGAAGCAGAGAGAAAAGGCGAGAAGAGGATAATGTTTCCTTGTAGAGCGAGTTCTGTAAGTGCAAAAGAGGCGATGTTTTTAGACGAGTGCAAGGGACATCAAAAGATAGAAGAGGTAATGCTTATAGGCTGTTCGTTATCATATCGAATATTTGAGGATATATACAAGCGAGCGCCTGCAAAGTTTATCAATATATGTCCAAGAGAGCATGCGAAAGGGCTTGGAATGAAATCGATTGCAAGATGCTGCAAGGTAAAGAGCGGTTATGAAATAGAAGGAGAGGTTGCCACGGTTCCCTGGGGTGCAAGGTTAGAGGAAGTAGCCGATGCGTTAAGAGCGCTTGTAGGCGTGAAAGAAGAATTTCAAGTTAGGAAAAGGGATAGATGAAATTGTGCTGTCTTGAAGTTAGTTCCTCTCGAAAAATCGAGAACATGTTGAAACTACCTATTTTGCATCTTTTTAAGACGTAGTAAAGAAATGTGGAAAGAATTTTTTCGATGAGCTCTCTAAGTTGACTGCTTGTAATAATTGTTCCCCTTTCTCCATCTCTCTTGTGCTCTACCTTACTTTTTTTCTTGTTTAGTTTCCTCATTCTCTCTGGAGAACTTTTACTTTTCTCAGAACGAAGTAATTTCGGGATACTACAGGCAAACTTAAATTCAAAAAAATTAAATTCAAAATTATACTGGAAAATTATAATGCAAGATAACTTTTTGCTAACTCTATTACTTCGTTGTTGATCTCCTTTGTTCCGACTGATATTCTTATGCAATTTGAAAGGATTGGGTGGTTACGATAATCGACGATAAAAATGCCATTTTCAGCAAGTTTCTTTGCAAGTTGTGTTGATGAATGTTTATTGGGCAGACGTGCAAGAATGAAATTTGCATCAGAATGATATACCTTAAAACCAAGCCTGCCCAAGCCGTCAGAAAGATGTTTTCTGCATTCTTTGTTTTTTGCCAAGACTTCGTTAAGAAATTCCTTTTCGTCGAGAGCAAGGATTGCAAGTTTCTCAGATATTTTTCCTACCGAATATGGGATGCGTGCTCTCAATATCTGAGAAATCAATTTTTTGTTTGCGATCGCATAACCTACGCGCGCGCCAGCCAAGCCGTATGCTTTTGAGAAAGTCCTTGTGATGACCAAATTCGGGTATTCATGTATCTTATCAAGCATTGTTAATCCGCAATATTCGTAATATGCCTCGTCCACCAACACGATACCTTTGAAATTTCTTACGATTTCTTCTACGATTTCGCTATCGAACGCGTTCGGTGTAGGATTGTTTGGTGTTGCAATGACAGCAAGTTTCGCATGCGAAGATAGGAAACCGTCAGGTTCAAGTTCCCATTTATTGTCTTTTTCGATGAGAGGAATATCTATAAGTTGAGCCATATTTACAAGAACGTGGAATTTGAGCATGTGGAAAGTTGGATATGGTGCAGCGACATAATCGCCTGGATTTGCAAAAGTCTTAAAGAATATGTCAAGTATAGCATCAGAGCCGTTACCTATGATAATCTCGTCGCTTGTAATCCCATATTTTGAGTATGTTACCGCAATTTTTTCTCTTAACTCGTCGTTAAATGGAGATGGATAATCGTTCAATCCTTCGTTTTGAATTATATCTGCAAGTTTTTTAAGCGCCGGATTTATACTTAACAGATTCGTGTTTCTGTCCAAGCCGAGACGTCTATTCCCCGAAGATGATAAAATTGTGGGATTTAAGCCTTTTACAGAATTGCGTAAGAACGAGTCAATATACTCATCTGTCCATTGCATAATTCCTCGATATATTTTTTAAACACTTATTCTTTTCTTCTATTTTCGTATTAGGGCTTTATTCTAGGTCCTGAAACAGAATGATAAAAAAATCAGAAAGGAGTCATGCAAATCGGTTTCTCACCTTTTGAAAATATGCGCATCAATGTTGGAAGATACTTATCGTCTGAGAGTGTGCCAAGCCCAAGCCTTAATAGACTTCTTAGACTAAGCGACCCCATGACAAGCGATGAGAACGGCGATATGTCAGTAACAAGTTCGATGTCAGGTTCTCTATCGTCTGAAATAGAACCTTTGCAATCTGAAAAGTAGATGTAGTAAGTGCCTGAATTTTTTGGATAGAAAGAATCAGTTAATGTGAGTTTAAGTTTCAATCTGCCCTCGTAATCTATTTTGGAAAATAGGGAATTTATCAAGATAGGAATGTCAACTACACGATACATTATACCCACACCCGCGGTATTTGTTTCGTGATATACAGAGGGGATTACGCGATTAGAGCCGTTTCTTGGGTCTGGGAAGAGATGATAGAAATCCTCATCTTGCGTATTTATGATAATGTTGTTTACTTGGTCTGACTGCGTAGCAAGAAATGTAAGGATTTGAGAAAGCGAATTCGGATTGTTATAAACAAGTTCTTTTACAAAAATATCGTTTTGGAATAAGGTATCGGGCATAGAAGAAGGCATAGTAGGCTTGAAACTAAACACGCAATAAGCGTCTAACTTATCTTCATTATCCTTATCGAAATGCCCTACAATCCTGTTTTGTATATCTTCAAATAAATGCCCGAAGGAAGCAGTATTACGAATGAGCATCCCATGCCTATTTTGTGCAAATGTGTTATAACAGTATAACAAATACGAAACGTCTTCCTTGCTAAGGAATCGAATATTCTCTTTCTTTCTCATAGGCATGCTATTTGCTTTTATCCTATGCTGTTCCATCCTCGTACCGAATCCAAACCCCATTTTGTAGTAGAAATCAGGTCTAAATGGATAGAGCATACCAAGAAATGCCCTGTTCCTCGTATATTCTATAAAATGAAGAACTATTTCCTTGCAAATCTTCTCCTTTTTATGCAGAAGGTCAACAGCAACCATTCCCAAGCCGCATACATCTATTACCTTTCCATAAAAATTCATTTTAAAATCATGATACCTTGCGCCTCCAACAAGTTTACCTTCACGAAAGGCGCCAAATACTCTTGCATTCGATTTTAAAGATGCAATTATGCGCTCCTTATGTCTCTTTCTATCTTCCGGAGTTTCTATTTTTATATCTGGATAGGCATTTGATAGTATAGTTATAAAATCCTCAAGGTCTCCTTCGCTTAACTCTTCAATCTTCAAAGACATGGTTGCTTTATTGGTTTACGACCAAATTAATAGTTATGCTTTTGCTTTCTCTTCTTTATCCTTAAAATAGCCAATCTGTGAGGCTGTCTTTGCCTTGCCCGTAAATCCTTCTTTGCAATCTACATTTGCCATGAAATCCTGATAATTCACTGAATTTTTGAACCCTGCCCAGCATTTCTCCTGCTCATCGCAAAGCATGCACGATTTCGCCACGAACACCCTTAAATTCAACACAAGATTCTTGTCTATTGGAATGAGAGTATTGCTGTAGATGCATCCAGTCTCTTTTTTCGGATACTCTATTATTCTCTTTTTACCTGCTTTCTTTTCTGTAACTTCTGCGCTCTCTTTCTTACTCTCTTCTTTCTTCTTCACTTCCTTAGGTTTCTTTGCTTCTTCAGCAGGTATATACTCAGGTTCAACCTCTACCACGTTCTCGCTCGAAGTTGCTGTGATAAATAGTATAAAGGTTATTAGATATAGAAGAGCCAAAAGCCCCACACCGACATTTTTCAATTGGACGTATCCAAGCCCGAAATCTGGGACGCCAATTGCCAAATCTTGCCCTACTACTATTATCATGAGTATAACAACGAGAATCGGTATAAAATAAATGAACCAATGCACTTTCCGCCCTTCGTCCTTTGTCTCGGCCATCAACTCACCGCACTCTCAGCAGAATATCTATTCGCATATAATTAACTTTTCCTTTCTTTTGCTTTCGTGCCCTACACTTTCTTTTCCTTTCGACTCTTCTTTTCAAATTTTCCTTTCAAGGTGTTTCAACAATGATTCGAATCCCGTTCGAAAAATGATATATATCAGGGAGCATAATTGTAAGCATGATGTTTAATAAAATGAAGGTTCATAGATATCTCAATTTGAAAACATATCCCAATTTGAAAACCAAATCGGTATCCATATTCGTTACTATCCTATTAGTAGTCTGCATGATACCTCAACCTATTTCTCAACAAATCTCCCAAGCCGATGCTCAGCAGCCAACTATCAGAGTAATCAACGACGAAGGAATAGATGAAAACTCAGATGGTTTCCTTGATTTACTTAAAATAAATGCTGAATTCTCTCTACCAGAAGGAAACTATACTGTGGCTTCTGAACTCCATTCCGTTTCCACACCTTCTCTAGTCTATTTCATCACAAAGATATCTCAAAGACATGTATATTTTGATGGGAAAGATAACGGCTTGGAAGAGTACTCTTTTATTTTCAACGGCACGATAATTTATAACTCTGCTCATGATGGACCATATCTTGTAAAGATAGTCCTTATCTCCGAAGATTCTGATTTCCAAGTTGAAACCTCATACACTACCAAATCTTATTCTTACAATTCTTTTTCTCCTTCTCACGCACAACCTTTACGCCCCGAACATATACCTGAAGCAACTTTCGGAGACGATTCCATAACCATCAGGAACAAAGTCTTTGTAGTGAATCTTAACCGCACCATGCCCGAAATCACATACTACTATGCCTCCGATAATGGCACGACTGGAAAATTCGTTATGAAATATACAAAAGTGCATGCGTTCCAAGACAAAAACAAGAACCTTGTATTCGATAACGATGAAAGCTTAGCCCACGCCAACGTTAGATTCCAAAAATGGCATATTGGGAACATAAACATAGCAAGAGACCTTGCAAAAGGGGATTACATAGAGTTCGACATGGCATCTTCCTTAGATTTCCTTGATAAGAACTTCTTGAAAGTGTGCGAAATTGGAATAAAGTTCCATTATTTCATTGCAACTGGGAATACTACCGTAACTTATGGAAATTATACGATTACGGGGGGCGTGGAAATGAAAATCGATATAATCTTCACTATATCAGAGCCTGATAAACTTACTTCTCTAGGTGCAAATTACATAGCACTCGAACATGTGCTATCTGACGAAAAATCGATGCACAATTATAGAATATACGAGCGTTCGGGCATACGAACAATCGAATCCAAAACTCGAGAACCTATGAGAAAGTTCGATATTTCAGAGAGCAACTCACAAGTATGTAAACTTGTAAACTCAAGCAATATAGAGCATGCCTTCTATTCTTGGCTATCTCATGCTTACGTCGAAGGTGTATCAGATAATGCAAATGTAACAGCATCTTATGCAGTCGATAGAGAC
>Ga0207433_10006129_pt1 | contig 21042 bp, 12 predicted proteins | sample YelNatPaOPGAMG01_FD_187559 | JGI IMG/M metagenome (GOLD analysis project Ga0207433, IMG submission 187559) | Hot spring thermophilic microbial communities from Obsidian Pool, Yellowstone National Park, USA - OP-RAMG-01 (SPAdes) (version 3) | ecosystem: Environmental > Aquatic > Thermal springs... | reverse complement strand
GTCATGCCGCGCGGCGCGCATGTATGACGCCGTTCAGGTTTGAGGCTGCTCTGCAAGGTATTTCAGATGTAACGGTTTGATCGCTGCGGCGTTTTTCAGGCTTACATGGAAAGACTGAACTTCAGAGACTGCATCAGCCAGTTCCGCGCGTGCTTCACGTGTGAACTCGGCGTACTCGGCGTAGTTGCGGTGGATGCTGAGGCATACAGCGTCGCAGCCAAGACCCTCGCCTTCGTAGACCATTAGGACGTTGGGTTTGCGTGCGAAGTATTCACTCATTCGTTTCAACGTTTCCTGTTTCTCAGCGCCCTTCAACTTCTTATGCGTTGTCTTCATACATGTGATGGATAGAAGCTCATAACCAAGCTGGTCAAGTTTTGGTAAGACAGTGTAGCCGTCAAGGTAGGTTTGCTCCAGCATCGTTCTGCGCCTGGTGACTGTGGGCTGCGAGACGCCGAGCGTTTTAGCAATTTGCCTGTCGCTTCTGTGCGAATCCCTGACAAGCTCATGTATCAATTTAACATCGATCGGTTTTAATCCTTTCATTATCTTCAACCTTCTCGCGATAATAGTTACGCATTTAATATATAAACCTCATGCAACACGTAAACTTTACATTTCTCGTTCATGGAAGCTACCTTGTTGAAAATATGTACTGAAACGCAATCTTGCCACATGAGACGCGCCCGTGCTGAAAAGCCGTGTATCCGTTCGGTTTCAAGCATATGCAGAAGGCGGCGTAACAGGCTTGGGCCCGCATGTACATGCGCAAGGTTAAATACGTGCTTGCGACAAGAATAGAAGCAGCTTCAAGGGGGATGCAAGCTCGAGATGCCCGCGATAGAGGTTGGGAGAATCTGCATCAAGTGTGCAGGACGCGAAGCTGGAAGAAAATGCGTTGTAGTCGACCTCTTAGACAAAAGCTTCGCCCTTGTAACAGGACCGAAAAACGTGACAGGTGTTAAACGTCGAAGAGCCAACATAAACCATCTGCATCCGCTTGACTGGAAAGTCGACTTGCAGAAGGGAGCCACTGACGAGAATGTGGCTGCAGCGCTTGAGTCGGCAGGCAAACTCGACGAGATGGCTAAACCATAACGGCGAAATCGCTTTGGAAAGACGACTCCTCTTTCTTGTCTAGCTGAAAAAGGCGGAGGCATTTCTAGAGCAAGAGGTTGAAGCGCGCGCTTAAGTTTTCACGAATGAAACGCGATGCTAAGCGAGTCTCTGAAAAGCCTTTGATGAGACATGTTTCAGCATTGTTGTTTAAAAAGAAAGGGGGGAGCGCGTTTATTTGTGTGTCTGTTGGCTGCTTATTTCCTGCGTTTTCGGATTATGAGGGCTGCTGCGACGGCTACTGCGGCGATTATGGCGGCGGCGACGGCGGCGATGGCGTAGACGTTTAGCGTGGGCACTGCTTCAGCAGGTGGGACGGATGGGCTTAGGGTTGGTGAAGTGCTCGGTGAGACTGTTGGTGAAGTGCTTGGCGATGGTGAAGCGGCTGGCGCGGCGACGACGCCTACGGCTGTTTCTGCTGTGGCGCCCCAGTAGGATTCTGAGCCCTTGAAGGTGGCGACGATTTTGTACACGCCTTCGTTTGGAGGCGCCCATACGTAAGCGTATATGCCGTTTGCATCGCTGGTTGCTGTGCCGATGTTGATGACGCTGCCGTCCGGCGCGACCGCAGTCAACTCAACTGGCACGCCCGTAGCGTTCGATGGCTTCGGCTTCTGCATGTACAAGTACTCCATCCACGCACCCATACTTTCGTCAGACACAGCGGGAACCAAACTCAATCGCCCAACCTTCACAATGCTCTTAGCGCCAGGCGACTGGTCAGTCACAGTGCCACGAATAGTGATGCTTTGCCCCTTAGCCACAGCCGTAAGCGGCGCTTCAACAGTGACGGCACTCGGACCCTTACCAACGCAGTAAACCTGGTTGTCATAGTAGTTGTAGTAGACGAGCATGCCTTCGGCCAACACGGCGGTTGACGAGCCTACGCCGCCTGACTGCCCTGACCAGCTCATCACGGTCCAGATTTCCTTGCCCGTGTATGCGTCGAGGCAGTGCATGCGTTCGTTTTTGTACAGTGGATAGTTGGGGCTGTGTTCGTTGTTGAAGGCGTAGACTTTGCCGTCGGCGATTGCTGCGATGAAAATCGGGTAGTTGCCCCACGGGGTTTCTATGCCGCTGTTCCGTGCGTACTTCCATTGTAGGCTTCCGTCTTTGGTTGACATGCATATGAGTTCTCCGCCGAAGCCTTGCACGTAGAGGTTTCCGTAGGCGGCTACTGCTCTTGCTCCGCCTCCTTCGCCGCTGCCGTAGTAGTTGAAGTCGTTTGTGCTGTAGCCCACTGGGCCCCAGAGTTGTTGGCCGTTGTCTAGGCTGTAGCCTACCCATTTCATGTCTTCAACTTGGAACATTGTCCAGACGCGGTTTACTGGGTCGACTGGTCCGAGTCTGCGGGTGATGTTTCCAGCTGGTGCAGGGTAGGTTTTAACCCAGAGTAGTTGGCCTCGGCTTTCAGGCTTGTCGCTTATGGCCCAGACTGTGTATGGGTCTGGTGTGAACTTGTCGCCGACTCCTGGCGCGATGGCGCTGCTGCGTCCGAGGATGATGTCGCCTGGGATGACGTCTACGATGGCTGGGGCAGCGTTTCCAGTCAAGTCGGCGGTGATTGAGACGTTCCACGAGTATGCCTTGCTCATGTCAACAGACTTGCCGTTTGGACGCCACTGATACGCGTTCGTGCCCGTACCGTTATACGGGTCAACAAGCTCAAGACCCTGACCCTTACACGTGTCGTTCCACAAAGCAAGCCAGCCTGTGCGCGCAGTTGTGTTGTAGCTGAGTACGTAGCGGACGATTTCGCCTTTCTTGGTGTAGACTTCGTAGCCTGAGGGTACGCCTGTCAGGTTGAACATCCATTTGCCCGTGAAGGGGTCTATAGCCATCCATGTGGTGCCAGTTGTTGCCCAGAGTATTCCGCCTACGACGCCGTGCTGGTTCTGCGATTCATAGTTATAGAGCTGCCCGAAGGTTGGGTATATGCTTACATTGGGTGCGCCTGTGGATGTATTGCCGAGAAGCATGCCGAGGTCGTCGCGGCGCCAGATGGTTTCGCCTGTTTTAAGGTCGACGCAGACGTAGCCGCCGCCTGTGCCTGAGTGCCCAAGCGGCATTGGGAAGTAAAGTCTGCCCCACATGATTATGGCGTTGACGAATCTGCCCTCGTAGGAGCCGCCTGAGTAGAAGCCTATACTTGGGATTTCGCTTGGTCCTCCAACGATGCCGCCGAACTCGATGGGCATCGTCCACATTATGTGCGGGCTGCCCGGTGCGGTTCCGCTTGTCTGCCAAAGTCTGTAGCTTGCTGAGAAGCTTCCAGGCAGGTAGGCGCCTCGAAGCCAATGCGATGCGATGCCTGCCCAATTAACGTTTTGCCCCTCGATCGGGCGAGTCCAGAACTCTGTTGGAAGCGGAACGTCTGGCACTTTGGCGATCTTCTCCTGCTGCACTGTAAGCGTCGTCGTCGCTGTGCTTGGCAGGAAGGTGTCGTTTATGTACGGGCTGCTTGCGCCTGGCAAACCTGTTGGACCGTACAATGACAGCACTTGACCTGGATAACTGAAGACGAAGGTGTATTTACCGACTTGGCTGGGCGTGTACAGCGTGTACGTAGAGCCTGTTGGGTCAGAGTTGAATGGGCCAAGTGTTTCAGTCGTGCCGTCGGGCCGTGTAACTGTGACGGTGAAGTTTCGCCATCGGTCACCGGCGATTCCAGCAGCCGTCGGCGGAGCCATGTGAAGCCACATTACGACGAAGACGGTTTCGCCTACGCCCACAGGGTTAGGTGTAACCACGATGTAGGCGTATGTGGGAATGCTTATCGGTGGAGTGCTTGCTTTAGCCGCGGGATAAACGAGAAGTGTTGCGACCAACGTAGAGACAAGAATCAAAGAGACTAAGGCTGCAAAAGGCTTTTTGCGGTTGACGTTCACCATTCTTCTTTCTCCTTTTAGTTTACGCATGAAGCAATCGTTGCCGCTGTAATATAAGCCTTTTCCAAAATCTACCATGCCTCGGCAAGCAACCAGTTTTTGAAGTTTTCTCCGCATTCAGACGGTCAATAAACCCGTAAACGTTTCGTTAAATCATGGACGCAGTGTTCTTAGGCTCAGCCGTTAAGGCTGAACAAGTCGGCGAGCGCGACGCGGAAGCGGCAACCATGTCTCAGCAGTCTCTGTGAAAAGCAAAACGCGGTTGAAAAAACATTTTGCCGAAGCATTAGTCAGCAGCCATTCGGCTTGGTGGTTCGAGAACCTGCATTACGGCTGGTTTGCATTGGCGTTTTCTACGCAGCTTTGCGATGCCCTAAAAAAGGTGTGGTTAACTTTGGACGAAGGACTTATAGCGTAAACTGTGTTTCTGTATAAGGTAGGAGAAGAAGTTGAATGGCGAGAACTCTTCCGCCGTGGAATGTTAAGCGTGAAATCTTTGTCAAGGCGGTGGACGAGACGGACCCTCGATACGGGTGCAGACCTGAACAGAGACCTGCCGAAGCCTTGCTCAGGTACGGCGTGGTCAACCTTGACAAGCCTGCGGGTCCTTCAAGCCATGAAGTTGCTGCCTGGACAAAACGGCTTATGCATGTGGAAAGTGTAGGTCACGGTGGGACCCTAGAGGCGTAGTGCTGGGGAAATCCAAAGGTAACCGGTGTCCTACCCATAATGCTTGGTGAAGCCGTGAAAAGTGTGCAGGCGCTTCTTCAAAGCGGGAAGGAATATGTCTGCGTCATGCGGCTCCACGCGCCAGCGGAGCCTGAGCATGTCCTAAAGGTTCTTAGAATGTTTGAAGACGAAGTGTATCAGCGTCCGCCCCTGCGGGCAGCGGTTAAACGGCAGCTTCGAACACGGCGAGTCTATTACATTGAACTGCTCGAAATTGAAGGGCGAAACATCCTGTTCAAGATAGGCTGTGAAGGCGGCACGTACATACGTAAGCTCTGCCACGACATCGGCGAAGTCCTCGGCACCGGCGCGCACATGCAGGAGCTTCGGCGAACACGTGCGGGTCCGTTCACTGAGGAGGACGAATCAAGCGTGACACTTCATGAAGTAGCTTACTACTACGGCGAATGGAAGGAGAAGGGCAGCATGGATGCGCTGCGTCGAATCGTAAAGCCGATGGAGAATGCGCTTGTGCTGCTACCTGCAATCGTCGTGCGCGACTCTGCCGTTGACGCTTTATGCCATGGCGCAAACCTCACCGCTCCAGGCATCCTGACAGTCGATGCAGACATCATGCCTGGCACGTTGACTGCAGTGTACACGTTGAAGGGTGAAGCCGTTGCGCTTGCAGTGGCAACGCGTTCCACCAAGGAAATGCTCAGCCTAAACCACGGCGTAGTCGCCGCTGTTAAACGTGTCCTCATGGCAAGAGGCACATACCCAAAAGCATGGAAAACAACGGAAAGATGACGAAACAAAAGTCTCAGGCAGAACATTATTATACGCCGAACCCAGCCAGCCGGCGACGCTGCGCGCTGGTTCGCACATGGCTCAGGGGACGCCTATTTGAGTTTCTTACGTCTTCAAGCGTCTTCTCAGCGAAACACATAGACGTGGGCACAAGACTGCTCATAGAGAACATGCAGTTGCCCAGCGATGGAAAAGTCCTCGACTTAGGCTGCGGCTACGGTCCAATCGGCATAGCTGCGGCAGCCTTGAACCCAAAGCTTAACGTGACTATGACGGATATCAACATACGCGCGGTCAAACTTGCATTTTTAAACGCTAAACGAAACCACGTTGCAAACGTAACCGTCAAGCATGGAAGCCTCTACGAGCCTGTCAAAGGCGAAAGCTTCAACTGCATTCTCACAAACCCGCCCTTAAGTGCTGGAATGAAAACCGTGAAAGCCATAATCGCTCAAGCACCGAAACATATGTGTGAAGGCGGTACGCTGCAGATGGTGACGCCGTCAAAAATAGGGCATAAAACACTGCCAGAAGCTTTCAGACAAACCTTCGGAAACGCTATGACGCATACAAGAAAAAGCGGTTACCGAATACTATTAGCGCAAAAATAACGAAGCCAACACGAAAAGAAACAGGACATCACGACTTCAACTTGTCTGCAACATATTCACACCAACAGCTTCAAACCACAGAGACGCCGCACTGCAGCGGGCAACGCTGGCGATGCTTCGCCATCAAAGCTTGACTAACATCGAATCAAGCAAACTTAAGACGTGGGGATAATAACGGTGCAGAACACCGAAAACCAAGTAAGAAACAAAAATTTACAAAAAACAATAAAAAAGGGGAAAGTGAAGAGCACGTTGCAGGACCTTCATTGCTTACTGACGTTTTTTCCGAAGCATCAATGCCACAGCAGCAGCGACAACAGCGACGGCGACTACGACGGCAGCTACAACAACATAAACGTTCACAGACGGCGCAGACACAGCAGGCGGAGCAACAGACGGACTAACACTCGGACCGACCGAAGGCGAAGGCGACGCGGACGGCGACGCTGAAGGCTGAACCGACGGTGCAGGCGCAGCTGTAACGCCGATTGCTGTTGAATCAGACGAAGGCCAATAAGACTTCGAACCGTTAAACACTGCCGTAACCGTGTATGTTCCCTGCTTAGGCGGCGTCCACAAATAGCTAAACACTCCGCCGTTCGCAGGGTCCGTGCGAACAGTACCAATGTACGTTGAAACGCCAGCCTCGTCCTTAACGTAAAGGTCTACGCTTACGCCGGTAAGGTTAACAGGCTTAACCTGCTGCATGTACACGTATTCCATCCACGGCGACATACACTCGTCAGCAACAGCGGGCACCCCGTTGGGGAAGCGTGCGGTTCTGTCAGAGTCCTTGGTGCCTGGAGATTCGTCTGTGACCTTGCCTTTTATTAGAACGCTGCCACCGAGGGATACTACGTCTTGTTGGGTTGAAAGTTTAACAGCAGTAGGGCCTTTTCCGAACGTGTATATTTGACTGTCGTAGCTGTTCCATTCGACAAGGTATCCGTCTGCAATTGCTCCTGGACAGCGGCCACTGAAACTTAGTATCTTCCAAACTAGTTTGCCTGTGTTACAGTCTATGGCGATTCTGTAAGCCGGATGCATCGGCGGGTCATACATGTGACCTTCTGACAGGAACAGTTTGCCGTCAGCGACGCTTTGGGTTCCAAACTGCCATAGCGGGTAAACTCCGTAGGGAGTATCGTATCCAGCGCTTCCAGTATTGTAAGTCCACAAGAGTTTTCCTGTCTGCAGGTCAAGAGCATTCACGTAACCGCCGAAGTCCCAGATGTAGACTTTGCCGTATGCTATTTGTGCAGCGCGTGAAATGTGACTCCAAGCGTTGCCTGGAAGTTGGATTGGACCCCAAAGTTTCTGTCCGTTCGTCAGACTGTAACCGTATGCTTCATCGGTATCCTTGTCATGCAAGATGTATACGCCGTCACGTGCGGTGAGCACTGCGATGTCATGCAGGTACGGCAATGTCTGGTTTACCGGTCCCCAGAGAAGCGCGCCTGTTTTGGCGTCAAAGCCTGCTGTGACCTGCCAGCCGTAGCTGAGTTCGATAAACATGCCTGGACCTGGAGCATAGCGAAGCAGTATTACCTCAGGAGTTCTTGCTGCAATGCTGAGAGAAATGTTTTGGTCGTTAAAGGTTTTCGGAATAGGCACTGACCACTCTATTCCAGACGACCAGTTGTACGTGCCGCTTGGGCGGATAGTTATTTGATCAAAGCTTTTGCTCATCATAAGCCTCGTCGAGTTCCATTTAGTAAGGTTGCCGCCTGAAGTGTAGTAGCCAACAAGCGTTCCCTCCTGTTCTGACTGTGTATCCATCAGGAAGGGCACGTTCTGGACGTCAGTTATGTTCGCCTCGAAGACTCCCGTCATTGGATCGTAAATCCCGAAATAACTTGGCGCGCCGAAAAACGCTGCTGACGTACTGCTATACAAGAACGCCCAAGACCCATACTCCTGTATCGAGTGATAACGCAGTATTTGACCCATCCTGAAAACTTCACTTCCACTTTCGCCTGCCGTTCTAGTCCACACTGTTTGCCCAGTGCGCAAGTCTACAGCCACCCAGCTTACTGGTTTAGCGTTTGGACCTGCAAATTCTGTATAGTATAAGATTCCGTTGATGATTATTGGTTCAAAAAAGTTCGTGGCTATCGTTGTCGACATGTACTGGCTCATTTGGTCTGCGCTTATTGGCGCTCCTGGTTGACCCCCGAAATGTGTCGGCTTCACCCAAACTATGTGCCCAGTATCTGGAGCTTGACTGTATGGATTGAAGTTGCCGGTAGCATCATACATGCCTGTGGTAGCGAATGCAGGTGCTGCCAGTCCAAACCAGCTTCCGCCAAGCTGAGCCCAGTTCCAGTTTAATGCATATATTGGACGGGACCAGTATTCGCTTGGAAGCGGCGGACTCTGGTAGATAGAACCTGCCTGCTCCTGCTGCACCGTGAAAGTTACTACTTCGCTGGTGGCTGGCAGATAGGTGGTGTCAACGTAGTATGGGGAACCGAGAAACGGGTACACCCAGCGTTGTATTCGTTGTCCAGGGTAAGAGGCTTGAACTTTATATTCGCCGACCTGAGTTGGCGTGTACTGAAGCCATATGCCGCCCACAGCATCAGCTTTCTTCGGTCCTATAGTCTCTTTTGTGCCGTCAGGGCGTGTTATTACGATTGAAACATTCTCGTATCTGTCACCCGTGCCGCCTAACGACGTTGTAAGCATAGGTTTGCTGAAAAAGACATTGATGTAAACGTGTTGGTTAACACCCACAGTGCTAGGCGCAACGCTCAGAAGCAGAAACGTAGGGATCTGCGCTGGAATTTCCTGCGCGTTAGTGACTGACGTAGATGCCACTATCATAGCCACAGCCATTGTCAGAATCAATGCGATTGCAGTTAACATTTTGCTTTTCTGAACCATTGTTTCTTCACTCCAAAAGTTTTCTTTTACTTTAAGCGTTTTGCACGCTCAAAACTCAGGTGGACGGATTAGATATTTAAAATTTGTGCCAGTGTCATATCAACTTTTCAACATTACACTTGCAGAGGTTGGCTGGGACCGCTTTTATGCCTCTGTGGAAACGTGAATTGTTAAACCAGTCTCTGCACTCGCCCAGTTTGCCTTTGAGCAAGCCAGGAAACTTGCGCAGTGGATTAATGAATTCTCGGTTAAGACTTCGGATGCACCGTTCAACCTTACCTTGTCCTCATGATGAGATGGACAAGCAAAAAACGCTTCAACTTCACGCTGCCTACACCAGCGTTTCCACAGCTCCTTAAACTGCAAGCCATAAACAGACAAAATAGCCTTCAGCAGGCGCTTCTGCCTCTCCAAAACCGCCACCGTTTCAGCTGCAGCCAACTCATGATCAAACTGCTCAGCCTTTTTCCCAAATGGAGAAAAAGACTGAATACTGCTTAATGGCGTTAAGTTGGAGTTGAAGCGCAGTTTGCGAAAAAAGAAAGAATTAACAGGAGAAAACAAATGAATTCCCAATTGAGTCTTTGTTTCTCAGACTGTCTGCCGCTTAGTCTTCGATTTTGAAAATACCCATTAAAACTTTTTTGATACGAAGAATTCAACGTTGAGAAACAAAGAAGAAAATGGGAAATTGATGTTGCCTTTTCTGTTCATTCTCTACGCTTGCGGAGAATCGCCGTTAATGCAGCAGCAATAATGGTTATCGCGATTACTGCCGCGGCTGCGATGACGATTTCTGCGAGGATCATTGCCTCGGCTGGGAGCTGTGAGGGCGTCAAAGCGGGACTAAGCGTAGGCGAAGCTGAAGGGCTGACTGATGGAACAATTGGTATGCTTGGGGAAACCGTGGGTCCAACCATTAGTGTAGTTGTCCCATATGAGCGCCAGTAGGATTCTGAACCTTCGAAAGTAGCGGTTATCTTATACAGGTCCTCGGCTGGCGGTGTCCACTTGAACCGGAAAACTCCGTCTGCGTCGCTGGTGGTGTAGCCTATGTCTATGGCTGTGCCATCTGACTTGGTAGCGGTCAATTTCACTTTAACGCCTTCAACGTTTGCCGCCAAATAGAGCCAAAGCTGAACGGTGAATGCTCAGCTAACGTGTCGTCTTCGGGCGGTCTTTTGTTGCATGAAGGGTATGAGTTGGATTACAGGTTCATAATGGGGTGAGTGCTTAGAGAAAAAAGAAGGAAGTTTTGATGTGGTGCTATCTGCTTTTGCGTTTGCGAAGTAATAGTGAAGCGGCAAGTGCGACTGCGACTATGGCAACTGCGACTCCTGCGATAATGTAGTAGCTGATTGAAGGCGCGCTGACGGCTGGAGGAACGGATGGGCTGGCGCTTGAGGGCGGCGGGCTTGAGGCAGGCGGCTGCGAAGCTGTGGGCATTATCGACGCTGAAGGCGCTGGTCCAACCAGAAGGTATGTTGTTGCGAAGGAGCTGCCGTAGGATTCGTCGCCCTCGAAGGTTGCGGTTATTCTGTATTGTCCTTCTTTTGGCGGTGTCCACGCGTAGCCATACGTGCCTGAGTAGCCGTCTGTTACGGTTGTGCCGATGTCGATGATGCTGCCGTCGGGTGCTACGGCGCTGAGCTTCACTGGTACACCTGTTACGTTTGCAGGAATTGGCCATTGCATGTAAAGATAAGCCATCAAGTCAGCCATCGAATCTTTGGACACGCATGGTGTACCTGGTCGTCCAGGCGATTGGTCGGTGACTGTGCCCTGGATGAGCACGCTTGTTCCTTTTGGTACGGCAATGTTGGGCGCCGAAACTGTTGTGGCGCTTGGACCGCGACCGAAAGTGTAGATTTGCATGTCGTAGATGTTTTGCGCGGTTAAAATGCCGTCGGCGATGTAGCTGTAGATGATGCGTCCTGGTATACTCCAGAGCAGTTTGCCGGTTTCGGCGTCGAGCACTGTGAGTTTGGCGCCGCGCCACAAAACGGCGTCAGGCGAGTGCTCGTCGTTGGCGACGTAGATCTTTCCGTCGGCGATCGTGAAGCCGTAGGCGGGCCATGTTGCGTAGGCGTTTTCGTAGCCTGCGTCGCCCATGTAGTAGTCCCAAACGAGCTTGCCTGTTTTAATGTCGTATGCACGTACGTGACCGTCGTAGAATCCACTGTAGAGTTTGCCGTATGCGATGTATGTACCTGCGGTGAAGATGCCCCAGCCCATGGGTACTGCTTCAGTTGCCCATAGCTCTCGGCCTGTTTTAGCGTCGTATCCGTGGAACTGTCTTGTGGCTTGGTCCCAGAAGGCGAAGACGCCGTCTTGGATGTTTGTGTATGCTTGTCGGTGAGTGTAAAGGTTTGTTCGGTTCTGTATCCATAAGGGTTGAACTGTTGTTGGGTAGTTACCGGCTGAGTCGGGCTGGATTAAAGCGGGTAGAGCCATCTGTCCATAGATGAACGGGTAAACGTCGAAGGCTCTGTATGTGACTAGAACGATGTTTTCTTTAACGTTTATGGCTGAAACCTCCGAGTTCGGTATGTAGGGCACGGAAACGTTCCATTGGATGCCTCGTCGTCCGTCAATCGTCGCCTGATAAGCCGGGTTGAAGTAGTCGTTGTATCGTCCGCAGATTGCTAGCGTGGAATTCCACATGGTCAGGTATGCGTTGTTTCCTGAAACGCTGAGCGTGTAAGAGAGCAGTTCACCGTTGGGGCCGAACCTTGTGCCGCCTTGCGAGCCTGTTACGTTTGTGATTGTTAGCAGTAGCTGTCCGTCGAAGGCGTTGTACATTTGCCACGTGCTGTTGGTCGTGCTGCCTGTGATGCTCCACAGATAAGCCATTTCGCCATGTTCATTTCCTGAGTCGTACTTTAATATTTGTCCGAAGGCGAAGTCGACACCGTCCTTGTACCATACTCTCGCGCCCGTGTACAAGTCTAGGCATTCCGCACCATAGATTGTTGCAGCGGCAGGACTGTGTACGCCATAAATGATTCTACCGTTGATTATGACGGCGTCTGAATAGTAAGGCTCATAGGACAAGCCTGTGCGGTATGTTTCATCACCGTATTGTCCTCCAACGACGCCGCCGAAGGTTATGGGCTTCGTCCACAGTATATGCGGGCTGTTAGGCGCTGAAGTGTATGGTGCGAAGGCAGCGGCGGAGAAACGCCAGTCCGACGGATCGTCGTATTTGGGCATAAGCCAGTTGTCAGCGATCGTCCACCAGTTCTTGATCTCAGCGTTCAACGGACGCTTCCAAACGTCTGTTGGCAACGGAATATTGGGGTAGGAAGGTATCTGCTCCTTCTGCACCATCAACGTCGCCTTCGCGCTGCTGGGCTTGTACCACCATGAGGCTTGAACAAGCGGTAATGAGGAAGCGTTCGACCATGCGCCGTAAGTGTTGATTGTACGGTACGAGCCGTTTACCCATTGCCCTGGAAAACTGCCCTCAAAAGTGTATGCTCCCTCCATAGTCGGCGTGTATATGAAGAAGTAGTTTGCCATCGAGTACGCGGTGAAGGGACCTCTTGTTTCAACAGTGCCATCAGGCTTAGTGATCTTGCACATGAGACCCTGCCAAAGGTTTGTTGTCATCGTAGACAAAGGGTTAACCTTGTCGATCTGAAGCGTGACGAGAACCGGTTGCCCGACACCCACGGTGGTTGGCGCAAGAATCACGCTGAAAAACGTGTCTACCTCGGTGACCGCGGCGGCGCCGGCAAAGTTCACCCTTACAGAAAATAATGTCAATGAAAGCAAAAGTAACAGCATTAAACTGCATAGCCACTTGCGCTTTACATTCAAACGGACACAACTGAAAACGGTTTTGCCAGACGTTTTCCTTACTCTCCTAAAGATTTATGCAGATCATGTATAGCGGCCAGATCCATATAACATTTGTCACGATTCGATTTTGACGAGAAAACCTGCGGTTGACCATTCATGCAAAGTTGGAAGGCACTAGGTCCCCGAGAAAAGTAGCTCTCCGTTCTGCACGGCAATCCTCTAAGGCAGTACACAAAGGCGTTTGCAAGCAACTTTGTATCCCGGTCGAATTATTCATCGCCGTTAGCCTGACAAATCCACCTGTCACCTCGATTTAAAAAGTCGGCAAGTAAGGTTTGACAGCCCTTTTTTGGACAGAAAAATTCTGACATGAACTTGTGCATGTTTAACTTGTTGGCAGGAAGTCCCACAGCCCAGCGCCTGTAGATGAAAGCCGAAAGGCTTGTTTATTTTTCTATTCACACTTTTTTGAGCGCGCATAGAACAGGCCGAAGTTACGCCTGTGGTTGTCAGGACCTGCGTAGCCTGACCTCCCAGACTTGGCTTGAAAGGTAAGTTTCTCTTGGCGGATGACTGCGCTCCGGGCTATTGGGAACCGGACCTGGTCGCAGAAGCCGAAAGCCGCACCCGTTAGAGCGTAATAGTTCACCTACAGCCAATGCTTTTGGACGTATGCACAGACCTGACCCACAGAGTTAAATGCTGCTTTGCCCTAAGGCTTTACTGTTTTCACTGTTGGTAACGCGCATGCGTTTTTGCTTGCGCTGTGGCTGGAAAACGTCTTTACCCATTAGTCGACAAAAGACTTGATTTTTGAATCGGTTATACTCTTCCGAATTCACCGATGTGGCACTGCTTAGTCAGTTATTGTGAATTTCGTGCTACACGCAAGTTTTTCAACGCGTTAAAGCATTTGGTCTCTTCTCGCCTGAATGGAAAAAGTGTGAAGCCACAGGTTCGATTGGCAGTTTGGCAACGTTGACTGGATCGGCGGGAAAAAGGCTTGTTTGAAACAGCAACTGCGGCGCTTATTATGTTTTAGGCTTCATCGCTCAAGTGCCTGTTTCTGCAGCGTTCAATGAATAGGCTTCAAGTTTGGTGAGGAATAAGCAAAAAACTCCATAAATGCTCAAGATCGGCCTAGAAAACGTTTGTATTTCAAGGTTGAGCCGATGACGCTGCGAATGCCTTGGAAGCCGTGCGTGGGATTGTCTGCGTAACGTTTGCAACCGTGCTTTTGACTGGATAAGCTTGTGGCATATTGAGCCTGAACAGATGTGGAAGGGTATAAGCAGATTCTGCAGGCGGGTAAAAAAGAGGGTGATTTGGTTGCTTATGGTGGTAGTCACCTGGTTCTGCGCTTCAACAGTACCGCTGCTACAGCGATGACGACGATTATCACGACGGCTGCGATGGCTGCGTACAGTTCAATCGGTGCAGCTTCCGCTGGCGGCTGTGACGGCGTGACGGATGGGGAAACTGACGGCGACGCGGACGGCGATGCGGAAGGCGACGCGGACGGAGAAACTGACGGCGAAGGCGCTGGTCCGACGCCGAGGTAAGTTGTTGCGTATGAGCTGCCGTAGGATTTTGAGCCTGCGAATGTGGCCATGATCATGTATTTGCCTTCTTCGGGTGGTGTCCAGATGATTCCGTAGCTGCCGCCCATGTCGCTTGTGACTGTGCCTATGGTGTAGGATTTGCCGCTCTCGTCTACGGCGGTTAAGGTCACAGGGACGCCTTTGGCGTTTGCCGGGATCGGTTTACCCATGTGCAGGTACTCCATCCAGGCAGCCATGTCTTCGTCGCTGATGCATGGTGTGCCTTTCTGTGCTGGTGATTGGTCTGTGATTGTGCCTGTGATCAACACGCTTGTTCCTTTGGAGATCACGGTCTGCGGGGCGGACACTGTGATTGCCGTTGGACCTTTTCCGATTGTGTAGATCTGGTTGTCGTATGCGTTGCATGCGGTTAAGTAGCCGTCGGCGATTGCTGGGATACGTAGCCAGCCTGAAATGTTCCACAACATCTTGCCCGTGTCGGCGTCGAGGCATACGAGTTTTCCGCCTCGCCACAATGTTGCGTCAGGCGAGTGCTCGTCGTTGGCGACGTAGATCTTGTGGTCGGCGATTGTGAAGCCGTTGTACACAGGCCATGTGCCGTATGGTGTCTCGAAGCCTGAAGAGCCGAAGTAGTAGTCCCAGACGAGCTTGCCTGTCTTGACGTCGAAGGCGCGCACGTGCCCGTCAAACCCAGCCGTGTACAGCCTGCCATACGCAATGTGGTAGTCACGTGTGAACTGGCCGAAGTCTGAACCGTTCAACGGGTCGGTTACCCAGATTTCTGCGCCTGTCTTGACGTCATAGCCGTGGAATCGCATTGTCGCTTCGTCGAACTGTACGTATACGCCGTCAGCGATGTTCCTGCTTAAACGTTCGAACATGCCGTATATGTTTGTTCGGTTGTACGCCCAAAGATAGTTAATCGAGTCAGGGTAGCTTCCGTTAGGCAGCTTGTTAAGTGTTGCTGGAAAAGCGACTTGTGGATAAATCATGGGGTAAACGCCGAAGTCCTGCGGCGAACCCACCGAGCCTGTGGTTGCAAGTATTACCCCTTCTCCGACCATCTGAATGTTAAGGCGATAGCCAAGGTTAGGTACTGAAACGTTCCATTCATAGCCGCGGCTTCCATCGTATGTTCTGCCAAGCGTCGGGTTGAAAACTTGTATGCCTGTCCCTGTCAAGGCAGGGTTGTTTATGGCTCCAGCCATCTCAAGCGCACGCGTTGAGTTCCACATGAGCAAGCGGCGGTTGGCGCCTGACCCTGTGAAGGAGTATATGAGGAATTCGCCGTTTGGTCCAACCGTCAAGTAGCCTGTGCTGACGTTTGCCATCGAGAATAAGTATTTGCCGTCGAAAGGATTGTAGTAGTCCCATGTCGAGCCAACCGCGTCGACCAGCAACGGTACGATTCCATGCTCGTTGGGCGACTCATAATCGAACAGCTGCGCATAATCAATCGTTGTCCCGTTAAGGTACCAGACTGTTTCGCCCGTGTACAGGTCAACGCAGTATGTGCCGCCCTGCGGGCTTACTATCTGAGGCGCTTCAACGTAGATTATGCGTCCCTGGATGATAAGCGGCACGTATGGCTGCTCATATGACAAGCCTGTGTAGTACGCTTTGTCGCCGTATGGTCCGCCGACGACGCCGCCGAACATTATGGGACGAACCCACATGATGTGCGGCGACTCGGGCGCTGACGTGTACGGTGCAAACGCGGTTGCGCCAGCAAACGTTCGTCCGTGATAGTCGTAGCCCTGCAGAGGCCAGTTGTCTGCCACCTGCCACGCGTTCTTTGTTTCACCGTATATTGGGCGCTTCCAGTAGTCCGCTGGAAGCGTCGTCGTTGGGTAAGCTTCGACAGGCTGCTGCTGCACAGTTACTGAGGCAATTTTGCTTGTGCTAGGCTTGTACCAGCGGTTCGGCGTTGTCGTGTTAACCCATTGACCTGGGAAAATCGTCTGGAACGTGTATGTGCCGACCTGTGTGGGCGTGTAGATGAACCATGAGCCGCCTGTAGCGTCCGCCGTAAGCGGCCCGCGTGTTTCAACTGTGCCGTCTGGCTTTGTAATCTTCACTGTGAAGCCTGTCCAGAATGGACCGAGCACTGTGCCGCCTGGCACTACCTTGTCGATGCGGAACTGCACGATGATGTTCTGGTTGACGCCTACAACGTCAGGCGTCACGATGATGTATGCGAAAGTCTGCCACTCAACGTATTCAGCGTTTGCTACAGGCATAATCGCCAAGAATGCTGCAAAAGCCATCATCAGAGCCAAAGCAACTGCGATCGTCGATCGTTTCAGGAGTTTCATTCTTTTCCTCCCAGAGAGTCTTTCGCAAATACAGTACAAGCAGGTGACTAATAAGCTTTAACATGCCAGTTGCTTTATGAGAAAACGCAGTTGAGTAGCTGTAAACCTCGCAGTACATGTTGTGGAAAACCATTTGATCATGCGTCAAACTCAACAATCTTCGAAATCCAGCTTATTTGTAACTTAAGTGTGCAGCGTGTGGTACGTGGTGAGTTAAAGCTGGATGCAACTTTTAGCTCGAAATAAGAGTGGCATAGTTCGATGGATTGTACTCAACTTTAAGCGTGAGTCAACTCAACATGTAGCTACAGCATTATCTGGTTAAGACCGTACCGTTTTTTCTGAAACAAGCCCACTTTTCAGGTGGAAAAATCCCGACAGGAAGGGCGAACGTGTACGTTTATGGATTGTTGGTTAGTGGGACAGGGGGGTTGGAACAGATTTAGCGAAATAAAAAAAGCTGGGTATACAATTACTTTTTTCGCCGCTTCAAAATCACAGCTGCAGCGATTACGATTGCGACAAACGTGACTGCGGCGCCAACTATGTAAACATCGATGCCTCCGGCGCCTGTAGCCGGCGGAACAGACGGACTAACGCTTGGACTTGCAGAAGTGGTCGGTGAAGGCATCGCGGTAGTACTTGGCAAAGGCGACGCAGATGGAGACACGGCTGGCACAACTAGTAGGTATGTCGTTGCGTAGGACGAACCGTATGAGTTTGTTCCCGGGAAGGTGGCCATTATTTGATATTTACCCGGAGCAGGCGGTGTCCAGTCGATTCCGAAGGCGCCTCCTATGTCTGTCTTGGTTTCGCCAATTTTGTACACCGTGCCGTCTGAAGCGATTGCTTTGACTGAAACCTTCACGCCTGTCGCGTTTTCAGGGAAGGGCTTCTGCTGGTGAAGATACTCCATCCATGCGCCCATGTCAGCGTCTGAAATTGCAGGAGTGTCAGGTTGTGCTGGAGATTTGTCGACAACTGCCCCTGTGATTAAGATGGCGGCTCCAGCTTGGACGCCTATTTGCGGCGCCGAGACTGTTGTAGCGCTTGGTCCTTTTCCGATACAGTAAGCTTGTCCGTCTAATGAGTTGAGTGCTGTGAAGTACCCGTCTGAAATCGCACCTTGCCGTAGCCATCCTGACAGGCTCCAAACGGGTTTTCCAGTGTACGCATCGATGCACCAGAGTTTGCCGCCTCGCCAGCGTACAGCGTCAGGCGAATGTTCATCGTTGGTTATGTACACTTTGCCGTCGGCAATGTTGAAGCCACAGTAGTTCGGCCATGTGCCATACGGCGTCTCGTACCCTGCGCTTCCAAAGTAGAAGTCCCACAGAAGGCTCCCGTTAATAATGCTGTAGCAGCGCAGGTGCCCGTCGAAGCCTGAGGAGTAGAGCCTATCGTATGCGATGTAGCTGTTATATGTGAAGATGCCCCATCCTGTGTTCAACGGCTCAGACACCCAGATCTCCTCGCCTGTTGTGATGTTATAGCAGTGGTATCGTAACGTGCCCTCGTCGAACATTACGTAAGCTCCAGAGCCTACATTGCTGAACTTATATGACGCCATGTAGACGCCCCGTATCTTTGTCCAAAGCGGCGCAAGCGAAGTTGGATAGCTGCCGTTCGGCAACCGCTCAAGCGTGGCTGGGAAAGCAAGCTGGATGTACGGGAAGGGAGAACCCGAAATGCCCGTAAGGTTTGAGCAGAGGATGTATCCTCCGTTTATCTGCGAAATACTCATCGGACCGCCAAAGTCAGGTATAGTTGCGTTCCATTGTATTCCTCTGCGACCGTCGATGACTGAACCGTACGTGGGGTTCCAGTAACTGTGTGGCGGAGGCCCAAGAACAGCCAGCGTAGAATTCCACATGCTCAGCCAATGTCCGGTATTGTCAAGATAGTACGTGAGAAGTTCACCGTTTGGACCGAACACAACGCCGCCTCGCCTGCTGGGTGAGGCACCAGTGACGTTGGTGATTGTGAGATAGGGCTTCGGCGGTTGTCCCGTGTTCGCCGAGTTTGCCTCGTACATTGTCCACGTTTGGTTTGTTGCAGCACCAGATACGCTCCATAGAAAAGGCAGTGCTCCATGCTCGTTAGGCGTGTCAATCTCTAGCACTTGAGCAAAGCTGATGGCCACACCGTCCAAGTACCATAATTGTTTGCCTGTGTACAGGTCTAAGCAGCGAGTGCCATACGTGGCTGTTGTCGAAGGCCCATGGTCAACGTATATTATCTTGCCCTGCAGAATAATCGGCATGTAGAATTGTTCGTATGAAAGCCCCGTATAATATGAGATGTCACCGAATTTTCCGCCAACCATCCCACCGAACTCTACAGGTGTAGTCCACAGAACATGCGCGCTGTTCGGCGCTGAAGTATATGGCGAAAACGTGCTTGAGATTGTAAAGGTACGCGCTGAATAGTCGTAGCCCACCATAAGCCAGTTGTCGGCGATTTGCCACCACCCCTTGTTCTCGCTGTATACCGGTCGAGTCCAGTAGCCTGCTGGTAACGGCACACTCGGATACGGCGGCACCTGCTCCTGCTGAACCATCACGATGCCCTCTGCAGGGTTGCTTATGCTTGGTTGGTACCAGTACGTGTAGTTCACACCGGCACTAGTGTAGTTTACCCACTGCCCTGGGAAAGTCAGCTGGAAAGTGTAGTTGCCAACCATCGTAGGAGTGTACAGCGTCCACGTGCCACCCGTTGCATCCGCCGTAAAGGGGCCTCTGGTTTCATTTGTTCCGTCTGGGCGAACGATGTTCAACACTAAGTTTTGCCATCGGTCTCCCGCATATGGGCTTGTGGCGGTCGGCGTAACCTTGTCAAGCCTGAAAGTCACTATCAAATTCTGCCCTACGCCAACAGGATTCGGAGCCGGCATGACATGCGCGTTCGTAGGAATCACCGCATACACTGCTGCTGCATCCGCAACATCTGACCAGGATAGCAAAGCAAGCGACAGCATAGCAACAGCAATAGCAACTGCAACGGCTGTTTTGCATTTCAATAGCAACATCATTCTCCTCTCCAAAACTTTGATGTGAATTTAAGTAGCCACCGCGTATATAACATTTATTCCAAATTTGACTTTGGGACATAAGTGAATTACCCACCGTACGTGCTTAGCTTCGTTCACTTAACTACAAAAATATACAAAAACCTGTAATTCATGTTTAAAGCGAGCTCTTGATTCACACAGTTTCTTGCTCGCTAATCGCGATTAGCTAAACACATACTGCCCGCCCAAACATAGTAGGATTATGCCAAACACCTTTGAGAAGTGTCGCTGTCTTTATCCTGTCTTCCCTTTTCTGCCAAATTTTCCAGCCATCACAACGCTTATCCGCACTAAACCCGCTCTCAGAATGCTCACGCCTAAAATATTCCGAAAGAAACAAAGAAAGGATACTCCATCGAGTCCCTCACAGTGTCCTTCCAAACATAAGAGCCTCTGATGGTAGCGTTACTCTTCGGAACAACATACAAAACTGTCTTGGCACCAAACAAACCAGCAGTGGATTGCCCCGCATAAACTGATCAAGTCGAATACTATAGGATCTGATGGTTAATTGCTGTTTAGACTGAACATTTAGGTCTTGAATTATCTGCACTATGTCCATATTGAAAGCTATATTGAAAGATGCATCAGTGTATTCCAAGCTTACTTTTGCCTCCGCTGTGTTGCCTGCAAACAGCACAACAAGGCATAGAGTAAGCCTATAATTCTAGCCTACGAATGAACAGCACAAGCTTTGCCAAACTTTGTAAGTCGCCAGCAAAACTTGAAGTTACAGATTGCCATAACAATTATAGCAAATTAAGTGAGCTGCTAACACCTATTTGAAAGATCTTCTGTAACCTACGAGAGTCGCGGCTGACGACTTTTCAATGGAGAAACAAAGAATATATGCATTTCATCTATTTCATTTCAGACCCAAAAGTAAGGTAGACAGCAGGTTTCAAGTCACCAGTTTGCTCTCCCGAAGTGAACTGCCTGAACCTTGGGATTTTCCCGCTTCCAAATCTCCACGTGACAGGTATACTTGCGCGTGTCTTGTCAAGTGGGGCTTGCAAGTTTCTTCTATTAAGCTGGTGCGGTATCATCTGCAACTAGCGATCATAGTATATCAACAGGTCATGTTACGCTGGTCGGGTTTTAAGTTTCTCGTGAACATCATGCAAGTTCGCACATACTTGATGCACACTTAGCTAAAGCTGTGTCCTACCAACGATTTTAGCGGGCAAACCAAGAGATAATTTGTAGTAAATAATTGGGACAACGCGTACAAGGGCCGTAATGCTTTGAAGGTAATAAAAAGACGGGATGTAAAGGCTTTTTCTGGATAGACCTCCAATAAGCCGTAGATAT
>Ga0207433_10006121_pt1 | contig 21063 bp, 15 predicted proteins | sample YelNatPaOPGAMG01_FD_187559 | JGI IMG/M metagenome (GOLD analysis project Ga0207433, IMG submission 187559) | Hot spring thermophilic microbial communities from Obsidian Pool, Yellowstone National Park, USA - OP-RAMG-01 (SPAdes) (version 3) | ecosystem: Environmental > Aquatic > Thermal springs... | reverse complement strand
TAATGAGGCGGTTGCCCGAGGTTTTGATCGTGAAACCTTCGTCGCCCAGGTCTTTGAAGTCGATATTAAGATGCAGCGAGCGAAGAGCCTCCGAATCGCCGAGTAGGATAGCCTTTTCCGGGACATTCGAACTGTCTTCTCCGTAGGGCAGGATTGCTCCGGACATTTCACCGATGAACCGCTTGAGTTCACCGGCTGCCCAGTGTTCAGAAGGTGATGCATCCTTTGACAGGATGATGCAGTAGTCGGTTTTACCGTCGTTAACGAGATTCACGTTAGCTCCCCCTTGTGTCGCGGCCAGTAAACAGATCGCGATGGTAGTGAGTAGTGCATATACCCGCATAATTAGACTGTCCCCCTGAAATGGATGTGCTGTTAATGCGCATTATACAACAATGAACGTAAGGAAGCTATCTATTATAACCAACCTGCAGCCGATATTTGTGTGCAGATCAGGCAAAAATACCTGGAACATGAAAATATATGTATTTCAGGTTCCAGGGAGGGCAGTATGAACCGTAGAAGATCAATTTATTTATGTTGCGTGGCAGCAATACTAGTTTCATTAATAATAGTAGTCTCAGGCTGTGGTGGTGGAGGTGGAGCCAGCGCCACTTCCGCTACAATATCGACAGGAGTTGAGGCTGTCGGAACTCTAGTCAATACCAAGTCGCGCAGCATTGGGACTCGCGATGGTGATTGTTGGAGTGGAAATGCGAATTATCCAACGCGCTACCAGATTCCTTCGACTTATTCGGTAGCTATATCAAAGTTCGAACTGCTAAAGGGTGTGGATGATGCGACCCCGTATGTCATATTCGACACGGGAGCTGATCTTGCAAATGCTAAAATCGTAGATATGAGCAGTGGAGCGCCGGTGGTGTTCGGCAGTAATCCTGATTACCCTCCGAACGGCACCTACACTCATGTTCGATATACACTGGCTTATCTCGAATTCACGATCAATTGCGATCTCAATGATGGTCGTGGCTATGCGCCTACCAAGTTCAGGTTATATGCGAGCACTGTTGGAGACATCCAGGATGGCGATGTTCTCGTATCTATCAATGGCACGTGGAACTGGATCGCCGGCGGGGCTTTCTATCCGATCACGGGAGCCAGACCGAATAACCCGACCCAGGATTCCGGATTCTCCAGGCCGGATGGTGTAGCTGGTACCGAAGAATTCTCGCCCGATCCCTGGTATGGTTATAATGAGCTTCCGGAGCCGCTTGTTATCAACAATCCGAGCGGTAAATATATATTGACCACTACTTTCGATGTTACAACAAGCCCGCAGGCGCCTGGATGTGGTGGCACATTTGCGTGGAATGATGTCACGGAAGATGGGCTGTTCAAGCCGGCTGTGATGTATACCGAAGGCGGAGACGCGGGTGATCCCGGACAGGGATATGGGGAATGGGCGCCGCTGGCGCCGGTGATTTCGGTAAGCGTCGCGAAGGAATAGCCAGAGAAGGCAATTAAAATCATTAAATCAACGGGTTCCTCCGCCGGTTTGTTTAGCCGACGGAAGGCCCGCTTTTCATTTGGTTTTAGGATGAAAGAATGGCGCACCCGGCGCGATTCGAACGCGCGGCCTTCTGCTCCGGAGGCAGACGCTCTATCCACTGAGCTACGGGTGCGTGCTCATTGATTATACCACTTGGAGGGATAGTGTCAAGCCGGGCTGAAATTGCTCGCTTGTCAATTAATGGGATAACGAGTAGACTATATTTAGCATGCAAGTGAATCAATCCACTCAAAGGTTTTAGCGGCATCGGTCGATAATATATTATAAGGATGCAGCAGCGTTGAAGTGGGTTGACATCGAGCTGCTGTGCTTATTTTCGCGGGCAGGCGGATTCAGAACAGGAGATGATTTAAAATGGATGCGCACAGCCGAAAAGGTTTCACTCTGATCGAGCTGCTGGTGGTAATTGCGATTATTGCGATACTGGCGGCAATATTGTTTCCTCTGTTGACAAGAGCCAAAGATAACGCGAAGAGGACGAACTGCGTAGGTAACTTGCGTTCGATATACCAGGCTCTCAATATGTATGCGGATGATAATACTGGTCACATGCCGATGGGACCTAGCCCGCATGGCCCGTCAAATATCAATGGTGGTTTCTCCGAGCAAGACCACGGCTTCGCCTCGCTGTGGAAATATGTAAAGACGGAAAAATCATTTTGTTGCCCTAGTGCAAGAGACTGGGGCACGCCGGGCTGCGATACGCGCGAACCCCGTTACCTTGTCGATTCTCCATATTATGGAGCATCGAATGTGATTAAATTCCATGCGAGCTATCACTTCTGGCCGCATCTTTATTCTCCAAGCTGGAGTATTGCCCCGAGGCTCGATGCTGATCTGCACGATAAAACTCTCCTGTTGTATGCGTCCATTGCTGCTGTTAAGGTGCAGTCATGTATCGATCTTGGCGGACCATTGTGCGATGATTTTCTGCATAACATCGATGCCACGAGCAATAAAAACGGAGTGTTGATGCTGAACATGAAGGGCAGTGTGAGGTTCATGGCGGCGAGCGCTTATCCGTTCTAATGGATCAACCGCTTCGGCTGTGGCCGGATGATTTAGGGCGCGATATTCGCGCCCTAAATCTTGTACGGCATGAATTATTCGTGCGGGTTAAAGACAGCCAGTTCGTCCATCCACGCCGCGGCGCAGATCGGCTGTTCAAGATCCTTGAATACGCCGCCATCCACTACGTAGTGCGCGGCTTCTTCAGCAGTCGATGCTACGAATGGGTAGCCCTTGCTTTCCACATGATCCATTTCATAAGTGCAGATCACATGGCATGAGTTATCTTCGAGCTCGAAGCTTGAAATCTCTATGCCATCCGCGCGCACCGTTCCGATAAATCCAACCGACGCAGTGACGATACCGGCTATGCGCGGGGTGTTGTAGTCATCGCGTTCGTAACCCATTTCGGTGAGCACTTGCTGGAGCGCAAGATCGGGAGCTGTTCCTGATTCGAGCTTTTCGAAGATCGGGTCGGTGTGAGAGCCATTCGAGACAACCACGCCCCTCTGGGAAACGCGGATACAATTATATGCGATGTAGGGGTTTCGCTTCATATCTTCCGGGTCGAGGGGCTGAATAGCTGCTCCGACATCGGTTATGCGCGCGACGCGGTTCGGAAACGACCTCGAAGACACCCGGTATGCTACAAAAGGCTTGTCGGTCTTTCCGACAGCCACAATTCGTCCAACGTACACTTTCTGACCTCCTGACTTTATCGTGCAAAGTTTAGCATCGAGGGTGATGTGATGTCAATGTGGGGAGAAGAGAAGAGAGAATTCTTAATTTTCAATGTTGATTAGGAGTGGGTCAGGGTCTGGACTAGTGCACTTTCCAGAAAGTCATTGTTACAAATAGGATGAGCGGAAGCGTAGTGCAAGTTGTATGCTGCTTGTACGAACGCTTGAACCAACGGAGGAGGAAATCCTCCGCGAGTTTCCCGCTCATCCGAGACTATTATACACCGCAGGAGCCGTATCATACTTCTCTCGGCAAGGAGGAGGAGTACAAATGAGATTGCTGACACGCGGCAGAAAGTTTCTGCATGGAGCGGCTCAGTATCGACCAGAAGACCGTCCATATCGAATATTACTGCCGCGGGTGGGTTACTGACCTGCAATTACTTCTATCCCTTATGATGATCTCGAAATTTCTTCCTGATTTAAATTGTATCCGCAGGGCGGGAATCCGTAAATCCTCGCCCTGCTTGATGTCTTCTACTTTGTGAATACCGCCCTGTGGATGGGAGCGGGGTAGGGAGCACTCAGCCCCTTAGCCTCGACCCAGAGTATGCGGTTTAATTCATCCTCCGGCGCGCGATCGTATTCAGAGAAATCCATCTTAGAAGACGATAAAACGCCGTAGCTTGATGGGGTATTCTTTGCGTTTACGTCCACCTTCGGCGCCAGCAGGTTATAAGGAGTCATCGTCGCTTTGGTGTCGAAACAGTTGAACATCGGTGTCGCGCCCGCGTCGTATTGAGTCATCGGCGGCAGACCGAGGATAAGCTCCATCGTGCGGATCATGCTCGATGTGGTGTAGAGGGTGCTGTCGATAACGCCGCGCTTGCACCACGGACTGATCACCAGGCCCGCCGTGCGGTGCGCGTCTACGTGATCCGGGCCGTTCTGGGCGTCGTCCTCGATAATAAAGATCGCCATTTCTTTCCAGAACTTGCTGCGGCTTGCAGCGGCTACTATTTTACCCACTCCGATATCGTTACTGGCTACGCAAGCCTCCGGTTTGAAAGCGCCGAGTTTGGTACCCTGGGTATGGTTCTCGCCAAGAGACATAATAGTAAAGCGCGGCATGTTGCCGGTTTTTTCTGCCTCATGAAAGTCGTTTATCCAGTTATCGACTCTATTCATATCGCGCCCGCCGGGCCATTTACCACGGTCTATTGTAGGAACCTTCTTTGCGCCTTCGCCATAGTTGCGGTAGCTGATACCATGACGGCGGCACAGGTCCCAGAGGAATCCGGCGGACGGATCCCACATATCATCGTTGCCGGGTATGTTGCCGTGACCGGAGTAAGACATCATCCAGGAGCGCTCGTTGAAATCGGTAGCCATCGCCGCGTCGCACCAACTGTGACCGTCCACGCTCACCTCACCGTTGCAGTAGAGGTTATCGAGGAGTACATAGTCGCGTGCGATCTGGTGCTGGTTCGGAGTAACGGGCTCGCCATACATTACAATGTTGGGGTCACCGTTGCCCGCGGGCTTGCCGGAAGCATCGCGGAAATCACCAAAAACCTGATCGTAGGTGCGGTTTTCTTTGATTATATAGAGCACGTATTTGATCGGGCAGGGCATGCCAACCTGATCGGGTATGATACTCCGGCTCTTCACTGTCGCCTGGCGCAGGCACTCGGGCTTATAAGGGCAGTTGCGGCGAACCTGATCTGTGTAGGCTGTTAACTGTTCAGCAGTGGGTTGAGCGATAAATGAGACCGATGCATCGTAGCAGGTCCCGATGTAGTCGAATTTTTTATTTGCCGGTCCCGAGCGCCTGCCTCCCTGGTAGGGGAAGTTTGCGCGGGAGCAGCCCTTCGCATTACCGACGAAGAGAGTCTTCCCGTCCGGGCTGACTGCGAGCGCGCTCGGATACCAGCCCGTGGGGATGAATCCCGTGACCAGCGAATAGCCGGGATGATCATCGTTGGAGATATCCGCGAGCATTACATCGTTATTATCCGCGTTGGCTACGAAGAGCGTCTTGCCATCAGGCGAGATTGCCACGGCGTCGGGTGTGCTTCCTTCGGGCGATTGCGGATAAAGCGAGGTGCAGAGGATCTCACGGGTACCCTCGGGCGGCGGAGCTGCCGCGGTTGTCTGTGCTTCGGCTTTTTCAAGGGTGCGTGTCTGGATTACGTAGACGGTATTGTCTCCGGCGCAAGCCACGAAGAGACGACCGTTTGGAGAAAGCGCCATATCGTTCGGGCGAATTCCTACTCCGATGTCACGCACGCGGCGGTTGGTCTTCGTATCGACAACCGAAACGCTCCGGCTGCCCCAGTTGCTTACATATAAATGGCGCTTATCGGCGCCGAGGATGCAGGAATGAGGATGGAGGCCCACTGGAATCTTAGCCTCGATAGCCAGGGTATCGGAGTTAAGCACCCATATCTCATGATTTGCCTCGTTGCAGACGTAGAGCTTGCCGGTTTCAGGATTGACGGCGATTCCGGCGATAAAAGCTGAGCCCGCATCGCGCGCCGGCTTTACGGCCTTGTCTACAGTTGCTGCTCCGTCGGCGTAGTTGAAAATGTGTATCTCGCCGCTGTTTCCTCCGGAGACGAAGATGCGTTTTCCATCGCTGCTGAACGCAAGCCCGTTCCATGCTCTTTTCATCGGGAAAAATTGAGTTTTTCTGGTGGAGAGGTCGATCAGGGTGAGACCGGTGTTCGAGAAGCCGCCGCTGACCGCCGCGAGGACGCGTCCATCCGGGGAGATGATCATCTTCAGCGGCAGGTCGCTGATGGGTATCTGCTCGCCTGTCGGCGTGAGGCTCCAGCCGTTAAAGAGCAGGTTCTTTGTGGGGGTGACACGCGGCTGCGAAGATTGGGCGGGAGTGCTGGGTTTGACAGCCGCCGCATGCCTGGCCGGCGCTTTACGCTTTGCGGGTGCGGCAAGAGCGGGCTGACCTGCAAGCGACAGGGATGCAGCTAAGGTGATCAGTGCCACGAGGAGTCTTACGGATAGTGTTTTATTCATTTGTATTACCTTCCGATATTGCGGTTATTACGATTAGTCTCCGGCGAGTTCCAGAGCGCGCATACGGAACTCCATCGGTGGGCAACAATAGATCACCTGAAGACGGCCAGTAAGCCATAACCGGTCGCGCAGGCGTTTGACTGACTTGCTCTTGAGCGCGCAGTCTCCGAGTAATACTACACGGCCTTCGATATCAGGGTTCACATCAGGGTCTTTGCCGAAGACCAGGGTGAGCGGATCGTCAGGATTCAAAATGCCGCTGTCGACCAAGCGATCGATGCCGCGGCGGACGTAGTATTCGCAGCCCTTGCAGTAGTCTCCCGCGCGGATGCGTAGACCGGGGAAGCGCGCTTCGGAGATTTCAATATCCGGCCGTGCGAAGACGCGCTTTACATCAGCCACAGCCGCGCCGACCACCTCGATCGAATCGATATCGCCGACTCCGAGCCCCTGCTCGTGCGCAAGGCGAGTGGTGTCTACCTCCAGATTATTAAGCCCGATTACAGCTTCCGCGACCGCATCGACCGCGACTATGTCTGTCCCCGAAAAAATCAGGCCCATATCGACTGTATTGCCCATATCGGCATGATCTCCCTCCTGCCCATGGACACCGTCGATCACGGTCAAGTGGGGCTTGTGATAGCGGAGGATATCCACGAGCTTTTGCGGGATGTGGTGGTAGTCGTGACCGAAGAGCTTGTCCTTATCCGAAACCGTGCCGTGCAGGTTCTTGATTCCGAGGGTGGTGAGGGTAAGGCTGTGGTTCTTCAGGACCGGGACGTTAATCAGAACTTCGGCTTCCGATATGGTGCGAGGGATGCTGGCTTCTTTAAGAACAATAGCATCATCGCTTGTAAGGTTCAGGAAGTCATCTTCTTCGAGGAACGCCATCTCCGCGCCGTTTTCGATGGCTGCTTTATCCATACCCACGGCTTCAAAGCATGCGCGGGTGTTGCTGGCATGCTTGCGGAAGAGGGCGGTCGATATGCTCCGTCCTTCGGCTACGGTCACCTTGTGCGCCCCTGCGCTCTTCGCGATTCGAATGAGGGCCGCGATCACACGCGGATCGGTAGTGGTAGGAGCAGGGTTCGGGCAGTAGACGTTAGGCTTGAGGACAACGCTCTTACCCCTGACCAGCGCCGCGAAATCGCACGACGATTCGACCGCCTCACGGACCGCTCGTTCAATGCTCTTCTCGCTATTGAGGTCAGATATTTTTGATATGGCTACTTTCGGTTTTGGCAATTTATCACTCCTTCAAAAATGGCGTTTCTCGCCATTTTCGTTTCCTTCGTGGCGAACACGACAGTCCTTGACCGGCAGCGGGCCGCAGGGCTGCGAGAGGTGCTGCGTAGCAGTCACGAGAGTGTTCATGCCACGATTCCTATAAAAGGGATAGCTATAAAGAAAGCTGTCAGGTATCCATTCTAACCCATCACGCAGAAAACCTTCGCGGTCTTCCCTTCCTCAACAACCGGCAGGATGGCGCCTTCCACGGGCTTTCCGTCTATCTCGATCTTCGCCACACCGTGCTGGACGTGGTTCGGGTTCTTTACCTCTATCTCATAAATCGCACCGCGGAACTTGCGGGTGACTTTGTAGCCGTCCCATGTGTCAGGAATGCACGGGTCTACGATCAAGCCATCGTAGGTCGGGCGGACACCGAGGATATAATCAAGCCCATCTCTGAACATCCAAACCCCGGAGCCTGTAAGCCAGGAGTGGCTGGCCTGGCCGAATGTGGGATGATCGTCGCTGGTGACATATTCTGAATAGACATACGGGTCCATCTTATACAGATCAGGGTCAGTAGCCTGCACCATTGGTAAAGTTTTCCGGTAATAGCTATACGCCCGGTTGCCTTCGCCTATTACGCAATTGCCAAGTATCGCCCATGCAGCCACATGATTGAAGATAGCGCCGTTTTCCTTCTTGCCGGGGACGCAGCGAGTTGCAAGCCCCACGCCTGGGTCCACCTGTGTATAACTTGGGGATAAAATCTTTGGCCCTCTTGAAGTTATCAACAACCTGTCCGCGGAGTCCATCGCAAGCTTCGCTCTTTCACCTTCGGCTACTCCCGAAATCGCCGCCCAGCTCTGCGCATTCATAAAGCAGCGACCTTCCTTGTTGCGGCTCGATCCGATCACATCACCATCGTCGCGGATGCCGCGGATATACCACTCACCATCCCAGCAGCGCTCGTTTAACGCCTTCTTTACAAGGTCGTATTCCTCGCGGAAGTGCGCAGCTATGTCGCTCATAGTAGAACCGCTCGGGCAATAGGTCTCCTTGGCTATATATTCGAGCAACTGCGCCATCTCGCGCAGAATATAACAGAGGAAATGTGCTACCCACACGCTTTCGCCCTTTCCCTTGCGACCGACATAGTCGAGGGTATCGTTCCAGTCGCCAGGGCCGAACTTGGGCAGGTGGTTCTCTGTCAACTGCGAGAGAACATAGTCGCACGCGCGGATGGCGTGGTCGAGGACGTAGCTCTCGCCTTCATCGTGGAACGGGACCTCTTTGCTCAGGAAGCTGAAATCGCCGGTTTCCTTGAGATAATTCATCACAGCGAGCGGGAGCCAGAGCGGTGTATCGGAATGGCCGGTCTTCTCGCCTGTGCCGGTGAGCTTGAAGTAGTTGTGGAGCGTGCTGCCGTCCTTGAACTGCTTCGAGAGAACCTCGAGGAGCCGGTCTTCGACTTCTTTAGGAACGCTGAGGATCGGTCCCATCATGTCCTGGGATTGATCGCGGATTCCTACACCGAACAGGAGCCCGCCGTGGTAATAGCCGGCGTTGCGGTTCATATTGAACGTTACCCACGACTGCCGCTTGCCCCAGATGTTCAGCATAATGTTCATTTCAGGATCGGGAGTCTCGACATGGACCGGCGAGAGATACCAGTCCCAATATTCCTTCACATCATCGAGCGCGGCGTGCGCGGCCGCGGCGGAGCGATATTTCTTAAGCAGCGGGAGAGCATGCTCGCGGTAGTTCTCGGAAGGCACACAAGCCATTATGACAATGAATTCGATCTCACCTTTGGGTTCGAGGAGGATCTCGCTCTGCAGCGCCGCGCAGGCATCGCCTGAAGTTATATTGGTGTTCCCGAGCTTGCCGTTCTCGATGCCGGCAGGATTGGATTCGCTGCGCCACTTGCCGATGAATCCGTCCTTGAGACCATCCCAGGACTCGGTTTGCAGATCGGATGTGAAGACCACATAGCGGTTCCAGGCCTGGTTGGGCTGCGCGACGGAGACACCGCGGTTGGTCACCCAGTAGTTCTTGGTCGCATAGATCGCGTTGTCTTCCTGGGAGAAATTGACGATATTGAAGTGCTGATCATTGGGCTGCATGATAAGGTCCTGCAGAGCATGACCGAGGCAGAGCTCGACGTAGCTGTAGACCTGCATGCGCTTGGGCTCGTAGCCTTCGTTCTTGACCTTAACGAGCCAAATTTCGAGGTCGTCATCCTGCGGGACGAAGTAAGTGATTTCGCTGCGAACCCCGCGGTAGAGCTGTTTTATCGTTTGATAACCCATGCCCACATGGCATTCGTATTCGTCAGGAGTATGGCCGGTCGGCTGCCAGCTCAAGCTCCAGTATTCGCCGTCCATGTCCTTCAGATAGACATACCTGCCCGGGCGGTCCCAGGGGAGAGAATTGTAGCGGAATCGGGTGATGCGGCTGTCGCGGGGATCGATGTAGTAGCTGAATCCGCCGCCGGTGTTGGAAACGAGGCCGGTATAGCGACCGTTAGAGATATAGTTAACCCAGGGCGCGGGGGTGTCCGGCCGGGTAATGATAAATTCTTTACCATCTTCCGAAAAGTAACCGTATTTGTTCAGAGCCATTGTCCCCTCCAAATAATATACACAATTTACGATGGGATTGTACCACGGGTGAGGGGGGTAGCTCAAGTGGTGATTGCGGAGGCAGCTTAATTCTCTGGGTTGATGCCGCCGTTGAAAATGCTGTTTCCGTGTGTTTTATCAACCAGGAACTAGCTGGACTGGAAATTCAGTCTATATAATTGAGCTAAAGCTGTAGTATTTAAGGTAATTCCTCGATGTTTGTTCGCTTGACTTCAATTATTGCCTCCGTATTGGCTCTTATTGTGTTCTGTAATCTGCAGTGCTGTGCGAAGCCGGTGCCTCCGATACCCAGCGGAATGCGAATTCCGGATGGAACCGGCACTCAGATAAGCCCACCTGTGCTGGAGCTGACCGGAGTCCCGCTCATCGTGAGCAATTCACCGGAGACAATAAAAAGTATTTCCAGTTCGGCCGCTCTATACAGGACAGCGATACGGAGCAGGCATTTTCGCGTGTTCTTTCATCATTTGAATGCGACGAATGGGACGCTGAGGATCGGTGTGGCGATAACTAACCCGAACTCGGCGGGCGGCCCTGTCAATCTCTTTCTTGAGAAAAACAGCCAGCGTCTTCCCACCAAGAATGAGAACTCCGTACGGTCATGCCCTGCCGAGGCGGGCGGCATCGCTTTAAAGAACTGGTTCCTATCGGGACCGGGGGATCATTATTTATGCACGCTAAAGCCGGGTGAGACACGGTATATCCTCCAGGATGTTCCGCGCAGATATACGGTAAGCGGCATGTATGATTTCGGAATCGATACGGATAAAGCGAGTGGAGGCAAGCAACAAGTATATGTGACGGTGCTCGCGTGCAGAAATTTACCACCCGACCCGACTGTGCTGCATGTATTGCCGATGGACAAAGACAATGGAAGATGGCACAGGCGCGGCACGTTTTTGCACAGCGATCGCAAGGGAAACGTTGAGTGTGACATATCGAATATTACATGCCTGGATATTGCCGGTCCTAATGAAGGTCGCTTCGCGTGCCTGATGAAAAATGAGATCGAACACGCCATCGGTGATAAGAAAGGCCTAAACCCGGGCAACTATGGAGTAACCTACTCATTTCATATCACTCTCCGAAACCCTCTGCCTGATGCCGTGCGGGTGCAGTGTGTATTGAACGCGGCGGGTGGGCCCGGGTGGTCGAATTTGATGGTGGATGGAAACTATATGGATTCCGGCAAGCCGCTTCCGGCGTATGGATCGTGGGTGTGTAAGGAGTTAAAAATAGCGCCGAAAAGCACCTCTGATTTCGACCTGGAGTTCAGCCTGCCGGGTGGCGCGAACGGTGCTCACAGGCTGTATTTTTGGCCTGAGCTCGGTGTAGCGAAGAATACGGTAAAAACGCTGGATATTCAGTTATAGCTGTGGAGTGAAGGAGCGAGGGGTTCAGGGGTAGAACGATACCTGTAGTAATTCATACGTATAATCGACTGGTGAGGATAATAACATGCAAGATCCGCTTGATATATCGCGTGGAATCAGCAGTGCGTTGAATCGGAACGAAGCTGTGGTTGCGCTGGAGTCGTCCGTGATTGCGCAGGGGCTGCCGTCGACGGTGAATGTGGAGACGGCACTGGCGATGGAGGAGGAGATACGCAGCGAGGGAGTCGTACCGGCTACTATCGGTATTATTGAAGGTAAAATCCGTGTAGGGCTGACACGTGAAGAGATCGAGAAGCTGGGGCAGGGGAACGCGGCAAAAATCGCCGTAAGAGATGTGCCTTATGCTGTCGCGAAGAAGCTCGATGGTGGAACCACGGTTTCGGCTACGGCGCGGATGGCGTCGGCTGCGGGAATGGTGGTAATGGCGACCGGCGGGATCGGCGGGGTTCACAGGGATTATGCGCGGACGCATGATGTGTCGGCTGATCTATGGGAATTGGTGCGCACGCCGATCGTGGTAGTGTGCTCGGGTCCGAAGGCGGTGCTCGATATACTGGCTACCGCGGAGTGGCTCGAAACCTACGGCGTACCTGTCTACGGGTATGGGACTGATGAGCTGCCTGCATTCTACTCGCGTTCTTCGGGTATATCGATACCGCGGTTCGATGAGATTAATGAACTCGCGGAGTTGGTAAGGACAAGTTTTGGAACGCTGGGGATGCGGACGGCGATAGTGGTCGCGGTTCCGGCGCCGGAATCTGATGCAATCGACATAAACGCACAGATCGACGATGCGGCGAGAGAAGCTGCGGATAAAGGTATATCGGGTAAAGATCTGACGCCGTGGCTTTTAAATCGTGTATCCGAGCTTACTGATGGGAAGTCGATGCAGACGAACATTGCGCTTTTGAAGAACAATGCCCGAGTCGCCGCTCAGCTAGCGCTGGCGATAAGAGAAGACACAAGCCGGCGGATGGGGTTTATGGTCTGAGCTCTGGTCTTGACTTTCGAGCACTTAATCGCCATAATGAGAATAATTGAATATCGCTCCAAAGACTGTGATGGAGACTAGTAAGGTAGAGATCGGACTACCAGAGAGCCGGGCGTTTCGCGTTATTCTAGCGCTGAAGGGCTGGAACCCGGCGTCGACAGGATCTACCCCAACTCACTCCGGAGTCGCCCACCGAAAGCCTGTGGCTGTAGGCTGGGACGGAAACTTCCACCGTTAAAAGGAAGACGCTATCGCCTCTATTCCAGGGGCCGCAGCGGATGAGTGGGTCATACGATAGTATGGCCAAACAGAGTGGTACCGCGGAGAGCTTTGAGCCCTTCGTCTCTGATGAGAGTATACAGAGACGAAGGGCTTTTCGTATTTTGCTATCAGTTATCGTTAATGACAGCTGACTGCTTATTACTGAGTTTCAGGTAGTGTAGTGACAATTTGGCAGAAGGCTTCGCACACAATCTGAATTGCCAGTACATTGCATAACTACACGAAACTCATTACTGAGTTTCAGGTAGTGTAGTGACAATTTGGCAGAAGGCTTCGCACACAATCTGAATTGCCAGTACATTGCATAACTACACGAAACTCATTGAAAGGTGGTGATGAAGATGGATTTTAGTGACCTTAGTGATCTTGACGACCTTGCAGACCTTGCAGACCTTAAATTAGACAAGATGGAATGTATAAGGAGGACTAAAAAATGGACCAAAAGGTATACATCTTCGACACCACCCTGCGCGATGGGGAGCAATCACCGGGCGCTAGCCTGACCGGAGCTGAGAAGCTGGAGATAGCGCGGCAGCTCGCGCGGATGAATGTTGATGTGATTGAAGCCGGGTTTCCAAGCTCATCTCCCGGCGATTTCGAGGCTGTTCGGGAGATCGCCCGTAATGTAAAGGGACCTGTGATCACTGCGCTCGCGAGGGCGGTGAAGGCGGATATCGATGCAGTATGGGAGGCTGTCCGCGAAGCGGAAAAGCACCGAATACACATCGTCCTTGGCAGCTCGGATATTCATGCTAAGCATAAATTCGGACGATCCAGGGGAGAACTGCTGGAGATGGGAGTCGAGGCTGTCCGCTATGCCAAATCTCTCTGTCCCGAAGTCGAATATTCCACCGAAGACGCCTCTCGGAGCGACAAGGACTATCTCTGTCAGGTGGTCGAGGCCGTGATAGATGCGGGAGCGACGGTCGTCAATATACCCGATACGGTGGGATGGGCGATGCCCGCGCAGTGGGGAAGGCTGATATCGTATATCCGCCGCAATGTCCGCAATATCGACAAGGCTATCCTGAGCGTTCACTGCCACAATGACATGGGCCTTGCGACAGCAAATTCGCTCGCTTCGGTGAAAGCCGGCGCACAGCAGGTCGAGTGCACTGTCAACGCGATTGGAGAGCGCGCTGGAAATGCGTCGCTCGAAGAAGTTGTAATGGCGCTGAAAGCCCGAAAGGATTACTTCGGCGCTTCGTGTGGGGTGGTTACATCGGAGCTCAGCCGCACCAGCCGGCTGGTGAGCAGGATGACCGGGCTCGCGGTCGCTCGAAATAAGGCTGTGGTGGGGGCGAATGCGTTCGCTCACTCGTCGGGGATCCACCAGGACGGTGTGCTGAAGAACCGGGACAACTACGAGATCTTTAGACCGGAAGACGTAGGCGCCGCGGGGACCGAGATCGTGCTCACGGCGCGCTCGGGGAGGCACGCAGTCCGTCATCGCCTGGAAGAGCTGGGCTATAACGTTTCAAAGCAGGATCTGGAGAAGTTGCACGAGCGGTTCCTGGCGCTTGCGGATGCGAAAAAGCAGGTTTTCGATGATGATCTGCACGCGCTGATGGCCGATGCGCGCGGTTCGAGCACGCAGGCTTACTCCCTGGAGGGAATGCGGATCATATCAGGCACGGCGACTATCCCATCGGCTACAATATGCTTGAGTAATGGCGCGGGGTCTGTGGAGAAGTGCGGCACCGGTGACGGACCCGTGGATGCGTGCTTTAGAGCAATCGATGAGATAACGCAGATCCCGGTGAAACTGCTGGAGTACCGCCTGAACGCCGCAACCGCCGAGAAAGGCGCGCTCGGTGAAGCGCAGGTGGTGCTGGAGTCAAACGGCAAGACTGCATCCGGCCACGGCGCGAGCACGGATGTGATAGAGGCAAGCGTGCGAGCTTATGTAAATGCTATTAACCGGCTGGTGATGTGATCACTGAGATTATCGCCGGGCGATGCGCGTTATCGTGTCGCCCGGCGCTACGCTCCCAGCAGGATGACTTCGTAGTTCTCGCCGCGCTTGGCGGTATCGATGTTTTCGGGAATTATAATGAGTGAGTTTGGCTGGATCCAGGGGTGGCTCTCGATGGAGTGTGAGCCCAGTGGCTTCGCGACTAAGCCGGTATCTTCGAGAGCCGTAATTGCGCGGATCAGGTGACTGCAGCCGGGATTCAATTTGAGCGTTGCCCCAAGCGAAGCGCGTATCTTGATTCGGCTGACATTTTCTTTGCCCGAGAGAGCCAGGAGGCCGGGGCGAATGATAGCCTCGTAAGCTTCGAGGACGGAACGGCTTTCGGTCAGGAAAATCGGCAGGTCATTTACCATCGCGAACGCTGTCGCCGATGCCGGTTCCATCTGCAGGCGGTCAAAAATAACATCTCCCACTTCCGCGAGAGCCTGAAGAGCGGTATTGTGTTTGTCCTGAGGACCGAGAGCTATTATTATCGCGTCGCAGTGCGGACAATCGGTTATCGCCTTCTTGAGGCCTTGCCTGCCTTCTCTCACATGCACCAGCTGCCCGAGATCGCAGCCCGTATCGAGGATCATTCCCACGAGAGCATATCTGGCGCTGTTCCGGCTGGCTCCGACCTGCATCTCTTCAACGATATCGATCACCGATGCTCCAGTCGTGATGATTGCCACCCTGGGCCGTCTTCGAACCGGTACCCCGGGCAGGCCCAGTGAGGCGATAAGGCCCATTTCATTAGCTCTGATTTCAGTCCCCGATCCGATTACCACCTGCCCCGCGGGAATAGATGATCCTGCGGGAGTGATATGCTCTCCCGGCTTTATCTCCGCGAAAACCATCACTTCTGGGCCGTTATCAGGTCGATAGGTTTCAGTGGGGGGGATGATGGTGTCCGCGCCGTTAGGCAGCGGATCGCCTTCCTTCACCCGCATTACAGTGCCTTCTTCGATGCGTTTGCGGGAGGGAGAAGAGCTGGAGAGCACACTCAGGCTGCGGGGAGTGGAGCGCGATGCACCGGTTGTATCCGATGCAATTGCTGCATAACCGTCGGCTGTGGCAGTATCACACGGTGGAACAGGCGCATCAGTGGTTATATCCTCGGCGAGGGTCCGCCCAAATACATTCATAATACCTGCCTGCTCCCTTTCCATTGGAAGCAGGCACTGATTGATCAGCCGGCGAGCACCGGCTATGTCGATAATTCCTCTTCGTGAGATGTTGCCGAACAAATACTATCTCCATAATTAATATATGCTAGCAGCCACCGGATAAAGTGGTCTTGGCAAATTCAGGAAAAGGAGCCAAACAAAACGAGGCTCCAGAATTGCCAAGAAATGGCCTCCGGTCTAGATTTTGACTTTGGAAGCCTCCTGCTGGATAGCGTTCCAGCAGATTGGACTTTTTCCGTTAGCTGCTAGTCGCCGGTATCGATTGTCTCTGCAACCTCGACAATGGCGTCTTCATCTATTTCCAGCGCCATCTGCTCGATTGCTTCATGGACATCGCCTTCGGTCAACCTTGCGCCGGATTCCGGCGACCAATCAATGGTCACAATAAAGCGCTGTCTTATTCCCGCTTCAGAGCCCATCGAATCTTCCATCCTACAACCACCTCATATATGTATCCAATCTTTTCTAAGGATTGTTTACAGGCTCCATGCCTCATAAACCTTCACAAATTTGCAGCGAATTGTTGTGTTATTGAGTTTTACGCTCAGCTTCAATGGTTATAACATCGTTGAGGCGCTTTTTATCCGCGGTTGTGAAAGGTCTCAAGGTCGCGGTCTTGATTACATCGCCGACTTGTATCTTCATCACGACGTCCATTCCACTGATCACGCGGCCGAATGTCGTGTAGAGCATATCGAGATGAGGAGCAGGATCGCGCGTGATGTAAAACGCGCTCGTGTTGCTGTTGGGATCATCAGTGCGAGCCATGCCCACCGAGCCCTTTTCATGAGTGAGACCCTTAGCGATTTCGCAGCCCATCGGTGGGACCTTCTTTTTAGCCTGATCTGTCTGTATAACAAAATTCTCTACAACGCGTGGGAACTTAACACCGTTATAGAAACCGCCCTGGATAAGCTCCGCTATCCTCGCGGTTGTTTTTGGGCAGTCTTTTTCATAGAGCACAAATTCGATGACACCGCGATTGGTATCGAGCACAACAACCCTGCCGGGCTCCAATGTCGCATTCTTTAGATGCGCAAGGGACGGCGTTTTGGACGATTGAGCCTGGACTGTCTTTTTCATTTGTTCGGAGGTGGGGTGCACTAGATCGATGCGTTCCGGTCCGGTTTGCATATTGGAGAGCCATACGGAAAGGCCTCCGAACACGACAATCAGGAGTAAGAGTATTCCCCAAAGCTTAAAATTCATCCTGCCCTCACGAGTTTATTTAGTTTTACAGCGGTTGAGCCCGTGCATATTATCTACGCTGCCTGATGATCAGGTGTTCCATTAGCATAGCAAATGACTGGCAGGCTGGGCAAGAGCATATATCAATAAGGATGAAACCGGTAATGCAACGGGGGTCTGAATGGCCTTATGGTAAGGAATGAATTCATTGGGTGGAGAGAGGAGTCCTGACCTATGCGTAATCTACTTATTTCAGCCGTAATTTGTATGACGTTGCTTGTCTGCGCAACTGCCGCCCTATGTGATGATCAGGCGGGACAGACATCGTCCGCCGCGTCAGCCGCATCCGCTAAACCCTCGGAACCCGGGAAACCGTATACATCCGTAATTATCGATGCCTCCGGGTTGGGGCTCGACAGGTGTATGAGCCCGAAGATAAGAAAGAGTGACGGAGCCGAAGTTTGGGGGACGGTTAAAGTCGATCCTGATTTTGTCGAAGATCACGGCATTGTCGGGTATGCGAAGACGATCGATGAGGCTCGCAAGTGTGACCGGTGTGGGGCCAATCCTCTTATCATTAAGGCGATAGGCCGCGCCGGCGGGGCGTTTCACTCCGACCCGATTATATCCGATGCTGACGCCAAACTGCTCCTGGATGAGGACACGAAAGGCAAGTTTCTGGATAAGTTCGATGTGATCTTCATCAAAGATGGTGAGCTGTGATAATCCAGCATCCGTTGCTTACATCTGTCTCGTGTGCTGGGATTATAAAATAATTTCATCAGATATCAGATTCCCACTGCTTCCTATGCTACCATGGTGATAGTCTGCAATCGCCATTAGTAAGGAAGCATTTTCTTCGTGTTCCGTGAAGCTGCTGGATTTTCTCTCGCACTGTTTTCGATGGTCTTGTACGGCCTTTACATGGTCCCGCGCAAGCGAAGCAAGGTCTCGCAAAGCACGTATACCTTCTGGATGGGCTGTGGAATCCTGATCGGTACCACGCTGATCGGGGCTGTGTCGGGCGGGATCGCGCATGTGACCCTTGCGCAGTATCTCCTCATTTTCTTCTGCGGAGTCTTCTGGGCTACAGGGACCGATGCATATTGCCGTGCTGTCCGGTATATCGGGCTTTCGCGTTCTACCCCTATAAAAAACACATCCGCGTTCCTTGGTATGCTCTGTGGAATAATCGCTTTCCATGAATTTTCTGCTCGCAGCGGAGCTTCGCTCGTGCTGGTGATAGTGGGGAGCGTGGCGGTGACGGGCTCGGCGGTGCTTCTTGGGCGTGTGGAAGCAAACGGCGCGGAGAAGGGGAAAGCGAGCCGCCGCAAGCTTGTTCTTGGAGTATTGTGTTCGATGTGGGCGGCGATCGCATACAGCGCATACACCATTCCGATGAAGATAGCATATCAGCAGGGGGTTAGCCCTTCAGCTTTTCTGTTTTATATGGGGCAGGGATGCTTTGTGGGAATGGTGCTGATGGCGTTGCTCGGGGGCTTCAGGCCTGCTCCGAAACTGGTAACGTGGTATGATAGGAACCTTGCGCTGATATCGGGAGCTATGTGGGCGCTGGGGTCGCTGTGCGCGAATATCGCGGTGAAGCTGATCGGGATTGCGATCACATGGCCACTTACGAAGAACACCGTGGTTGCCGTAGTGTATGGCGCGTTCGTGCTGCGGGAGATCGATGTTATGAGGCACAGGCGCAATCTGAGCTACGGGCTGGCGTTGTCGGTTATTGGGGTGATATTGCTTGCTCTTGCTACGGGACGGGGGTAGTAATTATCTTTGGGCGTGTTTGCTTTTTATAATACTCTGGACCGTAACTGCGAGATCATTTGATTTCATCACTGATGAAATAGAGGGAGCCTGGTTGGGATCGAATGTACCAAAGATTGCGCTGCCTATCGCAAGTATAAAGGCGACTGCGATAACAGTTCTCCAGAACTTGATCCACCTGTTCGACGCTTCTACTTGCTCTGCCCGTAATTCTTTCATTGCTGTATTTATGGTTCGCTATAATGCTCATACATCCTCTTACTTTTAATTTATAGTTGACTCCAGCGCGAACGGCTGACATAATGGCCGTAGCTGAAAGGGGGCCATGGAATGGCTAGATATCTCTCGGTTGTGCTGGTTCTTCTCGGTATTTGTTTATCTCTCGCATCTGGAGCGGATGATAGCTTCATAACGATAAACGGTAAAAGCCTCTCTAAGGAAGATTTCTACGCAAGGCTTGAGAATGTGCCGGTGCAGACGACGAAGGGCGATCAGAAAATTACAGTTCCCGCGGGGCAGTATGTAGTGCAGCAGATGATCGGTGAGATGCTGATAGAACAGCTTGCGCGGAAAGAGGGAGTGACCGCGACCGATGCTCAGGTCGATAGGAAGATCGAGATACTGACGAAATACGGCGGTGAGCCTCTGTCCGCGATACTCGCGCGCGAGGGAGTTACCGAGCAGGAGTATCGACGGAGAAAATTGATGGAGCAGACGCTGGTTAACCTTACCATCAAAGGTATCGATATTACTGACGCCGAGGTGAGGCAGGCGTATTCTGAGAGGAGCAAGCTTGCATCATGGCCGTTCAACAAGCCTGAGGCGGTTCGTATCAGCGTGATCCTTACCAAGGAAAGAGCGAAGATAGACGAGGCTTACGGCCTGTTAAAGCAAGGCAAGCCGTTTCCTGAGGTAGCGAAGCAGATTTCAGAAGATAAAAACACAGCTCCTGATGGGGGGGTGGTCGGATGGCTCGATCAGGGCTTTATGAAAGTGCCTCAGATAGTCAGGAATGTAACCTTCGGTTTGCAGACCGGCAAATTCAGCGATCCGTTCCGTGTGGAGGACGGTAAGGATTCTGCATGGGTGATTGTAAGGGCTGATATGAAGCGTCCCGCGCAATCCGCGAGCTACGATGAGATCAAGGATCTGCTCCGAGAGCAATTAGCCGCGGAGAAAGCGAGTAAAGAAAATACTTTCTCCAAGCTGATGAAGAGTTTTATCGAGTCTTCGCAAATCAGCGTGAGTTCGGATCAGTATAAAGGTATTGTAGATACACTGAAAAAAGACGCCTCCGGTGTCCAGGAATCGATCGGAACAGCTCCCGCGGGGGAGTAATGAGTACTGAGCTTGGGTGAAGGTCAGTGCTGGTACAGGTTCCTTTTAGCCCATGCGATTGAAATCGCGGCTATAACTACGCCAAGTCCGGCTCTCGCATCCTTCGGACGCCTTTCGCAGACTCGGAACAAATCAGCGTCCAGGCATTGATTTGCCCGCGTGATGGGTGAAATGGTAAAATCTAAACGATACTTTACGTACACATATTTAACCAGGTGATCAGTTGGCAGAGATCAAAAGTATATTAGCTACTGACTGTGGCAGCACCACAACTAAGGCGATTTTAATAGAAAAACAGGGCGACGAGTACAGGCTCGTTGTGCGAGGAGAAGCCCCTACCACTGTAGAAGCTCCATTCGATGACGTTACCGTGGGCGTGGTAAACGCGGTAAGAGAGGTCGAGGAACTTGCGGGCAGGAAGATCCTTGATGATACCAATCATATCATAACACCCATACAACCTGACGGCTCCGGTGTCGATGTTTACCTCTCGACCTCGAGCGCGGGCGGTGGGCTCCAGATGACTGTTGCCGGAGTCGTAAAGGCGATGAGCGCGGAGAGCGCCGAACGAGCCGCTCTTGGCGCGGGCGCGATCATCATCGACGTTATCGCCGTGGACGATGGCCGCAAAGATTATGAGAAAGTCCGCCGGATACGAGAGCTAAGGCCGGATATGATCCTGTGCTCGGGCGGAACCGACGGCGGGACCGTAAAGCACCTCGTGGAGCTTGCGGAGATGCTCGTTTCCGCTGATCCTAAACCCAGGCTCGGTATTGGCCTGAGGCTTCCGGTGATATATGCCGGTAATAAAGAAGCG
>Ga0207433_10006119_pt1 | contig 21076 bp, 23 predicted proteins | sample YelNatPaOPGAMG01_FD_187559 | JGI IMG/M metagenome (GOLD analysis project Ga0207433, IMG submission 187559) | Hot spring thermophilic microbial communities from Obsidian Pool, Yellowstone National Park, USA - OP-RAMG-01 (SPAdes) (version 3) | ecosystem: Environmental > Aquatic > Thermal springs... | reverse complement strand
TTGCTTCAGGAAGAGCAGAAGCTTATTTAACTTTTAAAGTTCCTCCTTGGGATGTTGCAGCAGGAGTTCTGTTAGTTGAAGAAGCAGGAGGAAAAGTTAGTGATTTTAAAGGAAGGGAATGGAGTTTAAGAATTTGTGATTTTCTGGCTTCAAATTCTTTGATTCATGAAAAAATTTTAAAAATATTAAAGGACATTTAAGGATTTTAATTGCTCCTTTGCTACTGGCTGAAGCTTAACTTTTATTTCTTTTGGTCTAAACCATTTTGCTTCAGAAACGTCACTTTTTGCGATTAGCATTCCTCCTTTAATTTTAGTTTTAAAAGCAAAAACTAAGTGATGGTGATTATCGTGAAATTCTTGAGTTATGTGGTAAATTTCTACTGGTTCAACCTCAAGCCCAGTTTCTTCTTTTGTTTCTCTTCTTACAGCCTCTTCTAGAGTTTCGCCTGCTTTTACTTTCCCTGTAGGAAGACCCCAAAAGCCTGGAAAAGTTCTTTTTGATTTTTTTCTTTTAACAAGCAAAACTTTTCCATTCTCTTCTATCAAAGCACTAACAACTACCGAAACTCTTCTAGGATTTTTAACGTTTCTTTTAACTATGCAAATTTTCATAAATTTATTAAGTATTTTAATAAATTTCTTTACTTGGCACAAGAGCTTTTAACCTTTTTAGAGCTTCCAGCTTCTCTTTCTTTTCTATTTCAGCTTGTTTAAGGATTTCGTCCAAAAATCTTATCGATTCATCCATAGCTTTTCTTTCTATTGGTTTAGGAACTCCATCTTTACCTCCATAGGCGTAAGAGTATTTTACAGGGTCTTTCCAGCTTGGAGGAGAGCCATAAATTATTTCGGAAACTAATGCCAAACCTCTAACTGTAGAAGGGCCGATGCCTTTAATTCCTAAAAGCTCTTCATAATTTTTTGGTTGAAATTCATAAGCCTCCTCTAAAACTTTCCAGTTTATATTTTTTGGCATTTTTAAAACATGAACAACAAACTCTTTCTTTTTAAAAGGAAGGAATTCTTTCAAACTTCTTTGATAGATTGGCCTTAAAGAAAGAAAATCGTTTTTAATTCTTTTTGGCCCTTCCTTTACTAAATCTACTGAAATTTTTCTTGCTTCTCTGCTTTCTTTAGAAGTCATATCTAAAGTATTTTCCTTTTTTATATCACAGCAAATAGCTGAATGAGGCTCTTCAATAAAACTTTTCAGATTTTCAGAAATCCAATGGTAGCGCCTGGCAGTTTTATCTTGAATATTCATTCCTTGCTGAACTACAGCCCAAGATTTTTCGGTAAAGAAAAAAGCATGATGATAAAGAGGATAATCGCACTGAATTGCTGTATTATCTATCTTTGCACTCATTCTACTAGCATACTTTAAAGATTCAGTTTTGCTAGAAGTTAGACCAATCAAATCACCAAGCTTCTCTATTTCTTCTGGTGTTTTTCTAGAGAACTTACCTTTACCTCCTGCTATTCCTAAACCAAAACTTTCTGGTTCAATAACAGATTTTAAAACTGCGCATACTGTTGTAGTAACTCCAGAAGAATGCCAATCATGGCCTATAACACATCCAAAAGCTTGAAACCAAAATGGATTAGAAATTCTTCTTAATAATTCTTCTTTTCCATATTCTTCAATTATTATAGTAGCTATTTGTTTTCCTAGCTTTTTCATTCTTTCTAAAAGCCAAAATGGTACATGACCGTAATGTAAAGGAAGTTCTACTACTCCAACTTTTTCCATATAATCCCTTAATTCTATAGAACTTTAACTTATAAACAAATTTCGAGAGTAGGCTTCCGGTAATTTTTAACTTGATTAATAATAAAAGTTAGAATGTTAATTAATTTTATAGCGGACAGGTGGCGCAGCCTGGTTAGCGCAATCGGCTGATAACCGATAGGTCGAGGGTTCAAATCCCTCCCTGTCCATTTTAAGTTAAAAATTTAAACACTTCTTAATATTTTTACTATTTCCTTTATACTAGCTTCCATTTTAACTAATACTAACCCTAAATTAGCATCCTTTTCCAACAAACAAGCTAAGATCATTTCATTATCAACAGGAAAGCACACATAATAACCATCAGTTGCTTTTACTATAGTATGAGTAAAACTTCCCATTCCCATTTCTTTTGTTGTCATCAATGAAACTTTAACTATAGTAGCAGCTAAGGCAGCTAATAGTCTAGAGTCAAGTTCAGGAGGTAAGAAAGAAGCTACTAGTAACCCTTCTCTATTGGCCATAACCCCTCCTCTTACTCCTTCAATTTTCTTCATTTCCTTCAAAACTTTTTCTAACTCAGTCTTAAGCTCCATATTCTTCACTCTTAGTTATGTCATAAAGTGTTTTGAAAAAGTAAATAAAAGATAAAAGTACAAGATAAGTTGAAATGATGGTTATAAAAATACTAGAATGAAAATAAATTTCATAAATTGGTGCAATCAAAAAAACTATAGCAAATATAAAAAGTGCTACAGCCAAAATCCCAAAACATCTTGGAACTTTAGGATTTAGAAAGATAAGCGAAGCAGCAAGTTGTTCATTTTCTTCCAAGTTTTTCAAGAATTTTCTAGAGTAAACAGTAACCAAAGTGAATAGAATAGAAATTAAAAAGTAAATCGCAAGATTGGGTATATCAAAAACTTCCATACTTTTCAAACCTCTTGTTCCATTTTCTAGCCAAAAGAATAAAGCATATTATAAAAAGTAGAAAACAAGACAAGGAAAAAATTGCGAAAATACTCATTAAAGTTCCGAGTAAAGTTTTTATAGTTTCTGCTCCAAAAAGGAAAATTGCATAAAGTGCAGAATAAATAAAAAAACTAATTCCGCTAATTAAAGAAAAAATATACAAAACTTTTACCTCATTTTTAAACTCCTTAATGGATAAAAAAAAGCTAATCATCGAAAGTTCTTGCTGTGTTTTTAACCGATTAAAGAGGGTAAAAGAGATAAAAGCTGCTAGTACACCTATAAGAAAAAATAAGGAGTTAAGAATAAAATAAGCGTCTATTTCTCCTCCAACTGAAAAATAATATATCAATTCTCTAACCGTAAAAGTAATAATTATTATAACCAGAATTTGAAAAATCAAACTACTTTTCATATTTAAGAATATAAGTTATAAAATAAAAAAGATGAAAGAAAAGGTTTTGAAAGCATTAAAAAAAGCTATAGACCCTGAAACTGGAATAGATGTAGTAAGTATGGGGATGATAAAGGAAATAGAGATAAAAGGAAAAGATGTGAAGATTAAGTTTAAGCCAACAACACCTTTTTGCCCTATGATAAGCTATCTAACAGAAGAAATTAGACAAAATGTTAAAAAAATCAAAGGAATAGAAAAAGTTGAAGTTGAAGTTACTTTTTAGAATCTCATCAAGCTTTCTACTAGCTTTTGGGTTGCTTCTTTCTCTGCCTCTTCCTCTGGTTTAATTATTTCTGTTACTAGTCTTTCTATTGTTTTTCTTTTCTCTGCCTCTCCTATTGCTACTATTGCTTTAAAAGGCTCTTCTAGTTTTTTCATAGCTTCTGTAAATTGCGCAATTTCCTTTTTAAGTTCTACAAGAGCACACCAAACTTGAGCTACTTTCACGTCTTCTGCCTGCATGTAAGCAGCTCTGTGCTTTTTTGCTGAATCTAATAGTTTTGAAAGAATTTCCTTTGCTTCGTCATTTAAAAATTCCTTCCAATCTTCCTCTTTCTCGAACAGCACACTATCACCTTACTCAACTTATAGAAGGTTAAATTTAAATACTTATCGGTAGTAACATCTTAAAAATAAATAAAAATAAGTTTTCTTTTTGCCAAATTTTAAAAGAAAAGCATGCTAATAGCAGCTACTGGCGATGTTCATAGTCCTCGCTACTATGATGATTTTGTTAGAGCTATCGATAATTTAAGAATTAAGCCTGATTTGTTCTTGATAGTTGGGGATATGATAGAAAGAGGTGATTTGAAAGAATACGAAAAAATAAATAACGTGCTTTTTGGAAAGATTACATGCCCTATAGTTGCGTGTTTTGGAAATAATGAATATCAAGAACTAAGAGAAAAAATTAAAGCAAGTTATAAGGAAATAAAGTTTTTAGATGACGAAAGTGTTGTTCTAAAAATAAAAGATTCCTCGGTAGGAATTATCGGTACAACAGGAAGTTTGGATTCTCCAACTCTTTGGCAAAGGAAAAACGTTCCAAACATTGAAAAAATATATGAAGAAAGGGTAAGCTTTGTTGACAGACATATGCAAAGAATTTTTGCAGATTTTAAAATTCTTTTGATTCATTATTCTCCAACTTACAAAACTTTAGAAGGTGAAAATCCTCATTTCTATCCAAACTTAGGTTCACAGAAGTACGAAAAAGTTATAGTCGAGAGAAAACCAAGTTTAGTTATTCATGGTCACTCGCACAGAGGAAAAAAGCAAGCATGGGTTGACACAGTTCCTATATTTAACGTTGCATTTCCCCTGAACAAAGATATTGTTATCATAGACACAGAAAAAGACTTAAAAGCTGGAATATCAAAATTTGTAAACGTTTAATTATTTAAAGCAAATTTTATTATTATTTAATTTCAAGGTATCGAAATGCAACCAAAAATAAAGGAAAAAAGATGGGATATAAAACTGGAAGAGAAAATCTTGAAAGATTGGTCTCATGAAAAGTTATTCAAACTTGATTTGAAAACAAAGAAAAAAATTTTTTCAATAGATACTCCACCACCTTATCCTTCTGGTTTGCCATGGCATATTGGTGCTGTAGTTCACTATTCTCAAATAGATATGATAGCAAGAACTGCAAGAATGTTAGGTTTTGAAGTTTTCTTTCCTATTGGTATTGATAGGAATGGGATACCAGTTGAACTATACACAGAAAAAAAGTATAATGTAAGGTTGCATGAAATAGAAAGAGAAAAATTTATCGAGTTATGCAAGCATTCGCTAGATGACGTAGAAAAAATTTTTATAAAAATATTGAAAATGGTTGGGTTGAGCGGAGATTTTGAAAACTATTATCGAACAGACTCTGAAGAATACAGAAAACTTACCCAAACAACTTTCATTTGGCTTTGGAATAAGGGCTTAATATACGAAGCAACAAGACCAAACAATTATTGCATAGATTGTAAAACAACTATAGCTGATGCTGAAATAGAATATGAGGAAATTCCCACAAAGCTTGTTTATATAGATTTTAAAGTTAAAGAAACTGGAAAGAATTTAACTATTGCCACAACAAGACCAGAATTTCTTTGTTCTTGCCAAGCAGTTATAGTCCATCCAGAAGATGAAAGATATAAAAACTTGCAAGGAATGCATGCTTTAGTGCCTATTTATGAAAGGGAAGTTCCTATAATCTTAAGCAAAGAAGCAAAACCAGAATTTGGAACAGGAGCTGCTATGGTTTGCAGTTATGGGGACCAAAGCGATGTTAGAATTTTTAGACAGCTAAAACTCAAAGAAATAATAGCAATAGATGAAAATGGAAAAATGACAGAAAATGCTGGAAGTTATGCTGGGCTTAAGATAGAAGATGCAAGAAAAAAAATAATCGAAGACTTGCAGAAAGCTGGTTTGGTGAAGAAAGTAGAAGAAATTTGGCATAGAACTCCATTCTGTGAGAGAAGTAAAACTCCTATAGAAATTATTCCGATGAAAGAATACTATTTGAAACAACTTCCTTTTTTAAATGATTTGAAAAAAGAAATTGAGAAAATTAAGTTTCATCCAAAAGAACATAAAACAATACTTCTGAACTGGATTAATTCTTTAACAACAGATTGGCCAATTTCCAGAAGAAGGTTTTATGGCACTGAAATTCCAATCTGGTATTGCAAAAATTGTGGTAAGCCAAATGTTCCTAAGCCTGGAAAGTATTATCAACCATGGAGAGAAAAGCCTCCTTTTTCAAAATGTTCTTTTTGTGAGAGTAAAGAGTTTGTTGGAGAACAAAGAACTTTTGATACATGGTTCGATTCTAGTATTTCACCTTTATTTATTTCAAAATTTTTAAAGGATAAAGAGTTTTTCGAAAAGATTTATCCAAATAGCATAAGACCCCAAGGAAAAGACATAGTAAGGACTTGGCTTTTCTACACTTTGCTAAGATGCTACCAAATAACAAAAAAATTACCATTTGAGCATGTTTGGATTTCTGGTTACGGTGTTGATGAAAAGGGCGAAAAAATGAGCAAAAGTAAAGGAAACGTTATAGATCCTTTGCCAATTCTTGAAAAGTACGGAGCAGATGCCTTTAGGTTCTGGGGTGCTCAAGAAGCAAGTTTGGGTTATGATTTTAGATGTTCTGAGCAAAGAATATTTGCTAACTCAAAATTTTTAACAAAACTTTGGAATATCGCAAGGTTTATTTCCACATTTCCAGAAACAAAAAAAGCGAAACTGACAAAAACTGATGAATGGATTTTGGCAGAACTTAGCAATTTAGTAGAGGAATGTCTTAAAGGATACGAAGATTTTAACTTTTTCATACCTTCTAACAAAATAAGAGAATTTACTTGGAACATTTTTGCTTCTCATTATATAGAAATGGTTAAATCAAGAGCTTATGGTAAAGGGTTTTCTAAAGAAGAAAGGGAAGCTGCCTTATTTACTTTACACACATGCCTCAAAACGATTCTTCTCCTTCTAGCTCCAATAGCTCCTTTTATTACAGAGTTTATTTGGAAAGAGCTTTATTCTAAGGAAAGTATTCACCTGCAAAAGTTTCCTAAGCCTGAATGGAAAAAGGAAATGACAAAACTAACTAAAAGCTTGATTGAATTCAACTCAAAAATTTGGGAGGAAAAGAAGAAAAAAGGAGTTTCCCTTAAAGAGGCCATAAAGATAGAAGTACCAGAAGAACTAAAGGTTTTTGAAAAAGATTTAAAAGCTATGCATAATATTATATAACTTCTTGTGATAGAAATGGAAGAAGAAAAACTGTTAAGACTAAAAAAAATTGTTAAGGAACTTGAAAGAATAAAGGGAAGGCATACAGAATTGGTTAGTGTTTATGTTCCTTCTGGTTCTAACTTACAAGAAGTTGTTAATATGCTAAGAGAAGAGTATAGCTTAGCCCAAAACGTTAAAGATAAAACTGTGAGAAAAAATGTGATGAATGCTTTAGAAAAAATAATTCAACACTTAAGAATTTTTAGAAAAACTCCTGATAATGGATTAGTGGTTTTTTGTGGAAATATTTCTCCAGATCCGGGAGTTTCTGACATAAAAATTTGGAGTTTGGAACCACCAGAAAAACTATCAGTAAAAATTTATCGTTGCGACCAAATTTTCATTCTTGACCCTTTGAAAGAAATGTTAAGAGAAAGAGAAGTTTATGGGTTAATAGTTTTGGATGCAGGAGAAGCAAACGTAGGTTTGCTTAAAGGAAAATCTGTTCAAGAGCTTAAAAAATTAGAGTCCACAGTTCCTTCAAAAAGTGTAAAAGGAGGGATGTCACAACGCAGATTTGATAGACTTAGAGAAGATGCATTAAATGAATTTTTCACAAAAGTGGGAGAAATCGCCTCAGACCTTTTCTTACAAGAACCCGACTTAAAAGGAGTAATAATCGGAGGCCCAGGCCCAACAAAAGAAGCTTTTGTTCAAGGAAGTTATTTGCATCATGAAATTCAGAAGAAAGTATTAGGAATAAAAGATACTAGCTATACAGGTGAATACGGCCTAAGGGAACTTGTAAATAGGTCGGAAGATTTGCTTGAAAAAGCATCTATAGTAAAAGAAAAGGAAATTATGGATAGATTCTTTTCTGAATTGCAAAAAGGTGGAAACGTTACTTATGGCTTTAAAGAAACTCTAAAAGCTTTGGAAATTGGAGCAGTTGATACTTTACTTATTTCAGAGGGTTTTGATTGGGTTCATGTTAAGCTCAAATGTAATAAATGTAATTTAACTGAAGAAAAAGATTTACCAAGAAGTAAAGCTGAAGTTCAGTATTGTAAGAAATGCAACCAAGTTATGAGTGTTGAAAGTATTGAAGAATTGATTGATCTTTTGAGCGAAAAGGCAAAAAGTTTAGGAACAAAAATAGAGTTTATTTCAACAGAAAGTAGTGAAGGCACTCAATTTAAAGAGTTAGGAGGAATTGGGGCTTTCTTAAGGTATAAGCTAACCTAGAATCTTCTAAAAATTGGTGGCGGCATTCCTTTATAATCTTCGTAAAGAGTTTTTCTATTAACAAAAAATATAATATCGTTGTCTACGTTTATAATTTTGTATAAATCCTGGTTATTTAACACAGCCTTTTTAATTTTTTTCATGTTTTTTGGAGAATAAGGAGTTAGCAACTCGCCTTCCCATATAATCCATTCATCACCCATTTCAACATTATTCCCAACAACAGAAACTTTATCTATATTATATCCCCCTATAATACTTTTTTTGCCTGTATAAGCAAATCTTCCTAGTATAGATTTTCTAACTTTTGTTTCCTTTCCAACTCTTGCTGAAAAATAAAGCATTGAATTTTCTATTTCAGCTTCGTCTTCTATTATACAATTATCTTCCACACAAACATTTTTTAGCTTTACATTATCTCCAATCTTTACGTTTGCTCCTATAAGCACATTTTCCATGCTAACATTTTTTCCTATATCATTCTTAGTTGTGGGATGAATTCTTTCTCCAATTTTTCCAACTTTACCCTCTAAAACATCTAAAGAAGCTTGAAGTAAAGTTTCTGGATTTCCTATATCACACCAATATCCTTTATGTACATAACCATAAACTTTGTATTTTTTCACCATGTTTGGAATAACTTGAGAACCAAAATCTGTAAAGGTTTTTTCTTTTTCCAGAAAATCTTTAAGTGTTTGAGCATTAGCTAAATAGCAAAACATACTTCCAAGGTTTGATGGAGCATCTTCTGGCTTAGGCTTCTCAACAAAACCAGCAATTCTTTGGCCATCAAGCTTTGCTATCCCATACTTTGAAACATCTTTAACTTCTGTTAAAGCTACAGTTAAATCAGCTTTTTCTTCTTCATGTAACCTAAGCATTTCATCGATGTTTATGTCTGTTAGATTATCTCCACCGATAATCAAAATGTTTCCTTCTATTTTATTTTTTTCTAAAAGTTTTCTTGTACCATCAGCATTTCCGAAATCATCTTCAGTTGTATAATTAAATAAAGCCTCTGGCTCAAGATTAAGCCTTTTGGAAAATCCTTCACCTCTTCTGAAATAAAAGTAAAGCTCATACTCGCCTATAATCCAAAAATTTCTACACCCATAAAAAGCTAAGTTTTCAAAAATTCTTTCTAGAGCTGGCTGGTTTGCTATTCCTACTAAAGATTTTGAATCATCTAATGTTAAAGGATAGAGCCTAGTACCTTTTCCCTTTACTGGAGCTATTACTGTTGGTTTTCCCTTTTGCATAGGTTAGAAGTTTAACTTAAAAATTTATAAAGATTACTTTCTTTTAACTTAATTGTGAAGCTCCTTAGCGAAAGGAAAATAAATAATGATTTAAAGTATAATTTTCCAGGTTTACATGTAACTCTCGAAAGTTTAGTAAATCCAAAAAATCCATTTATGGCTAAAAGTAAAGAAGAAGCTATAGTTGGTTATACTTGCGGCTATTATATCAGAGATTTTCTGTTGAAAAATAGATTTCGATTGAGTTTTTCCTCAAGAGAACTTCTTCCTGTAGTATTTAATGTAAGTGGAATAAGAGAAATTTATGAAATTTGTAGCGAAGGCAGAGGTGTAAAAGGTTTAGAAGATTTGAAAAATTCGAAAATAATAAATTTTGAATATTTTGGTTCTGGAAAAGACACAAGAAGGATAGCATTTTATGTGAACGACTTTGAAACAATGAAACAACTATTAAGAGAATATGGTTTTGAAAAAGCTTTTTTAACAAGAAAACTCAAGGAAAAATTTGAAGAAAAATTTGAAGAAAATCTTGGTTCGATTAGACCATATGTTAATCAAATATCCGAAAGGACTTTCGAAGTTTATAAAAAAGCAAAAGAATGGTACGATAGGAATAAATGCTTGAAAGGTTTTAACTTCGAGTCAAAACCTTTGTCGATAGATTTAAGAATTGAAGAAAGCCTTTTAATAGCTTAAAGATAAGTTAAAAAATTTTATAGCATTTTCTGTTGTTATTCTATCAACTTCTTCAAAGTTAACTTTCTTTATTTCAGAAATTTTTTCAGCAACAACTTTTACACTTAATGGAGTATTTCTTCCTCCGGAAGGTGAAAGCCATGGTGAATCTGTTTCAAGCATTAATCTTTCCAAAGGCATATCTCTTACAACTTTCTTATGTTTTTTACTTTTCAAAACAATGGTATTCATAGAAACAAACCAGTTGTTTTCTATTACCTTTTTAACTAAATGGTTTGCACCAAACATATGAAGCAAAACATTCTTAGCATTTTCTTGCTCTAAAATTCTTACTGCTTCGTCATAAGCCTCTCTTGAATGAATTATTAAAGGAAGATTTAATTCTTTTGCAAAATTTATTAACTCTATGAAAAGCTCCTTTTGCTTTTCTTGCCATTCTTTTTCTTTGACCCAGTTAAAGTCTAAACCAATTTCACCAATCCCTACAATCTTATCCCTATTTTCCTTAATTTTTTCTAGAAATTCTTCCTTCTCCTTTTCAGAAATTTCTTTCACGTGTTCAGGATGAATTCCAACAGTAGCAAAAATAAAACCTTTATATTTTTCAACCAAGTTTAAAGTTAAATCAAAATCTTTTGGGTGAGCACAACAAGTAATTATTGCTTTCAATTCTTTTCTTAACTTTTCTATAATTTCATCTCTATCCTTAGAATAATCTTCTTGCTCTAAATGGCAATGAACATCTATCATTAAATAAGTTTTCTTTTACAGTTTTATAAGTTTTTTAACAGCAACAAAACAGAAAAAGCAAGCAAGAAAGAAAATATCAAAGATATCGAAATCAAATCTGTAGATTTAACAAAATAACCTGAAGAAGAACTGCCTAAAGAAACAAATAAAAATAGAAGAAAAGATAAGAGTAAAACCACAAAAATTCCAGGTATCTCACTTCCACTTTTTTCTTCTTTTTTCTCTTCTTTTGGTTTATATTTTTTTTCATATCTCTTTAACAATTTTTCGACAGCCTTATTGATTTCTTCTATAGTTTCTAACTCCAATGGCATATGAACCTTGTCAAATTCTGGGGTTAGGCCAGGCAATTTCTTGAGAGTTAAGTAAAAATCATTTATTTCATCAACAAGTTTATCGTCATAGACTCTGGAGGCATACTGCAAAGCATTCTGTAAAATTCTTCTTATATCCTTAAGATAAACTTCTTGTAATTTATGGGATGGTCCTTTTTCCTTTGTTTCGTTAACCCATTTATAGACTATATCTTTCAATTCCTTTAGCGAACCGTAAAGGGTTCTTTTATATAGGCCTTCCTCTATTTCCTCAAATTCTTTCCCTGATTTTTTCCATTTTTTAAAAATGTTGAACACCATATTTTTCATTCTAACCTTTTGATTTCTTTTATCAAAACAGCGTTAACTACCCCATCTTGACTAGGTCTAGAAGTTACTCTTGCATTTCCAATTTCAGTCTTAATTATACAGCCTTTAGTAATTATCCCTCTTCTAACAAAATGTGGGTTTGCTTTATTTTCTATAGCATCCAAAATCTTAACTTTTTTCACAGTTTTTGTTTCTGGGTCTAAAACATTAGCAAATTCTACGGACAAAGCCCTTATTTTTGTTTTTCCTCCTCTAGTTCTTACTATTTTCTTCTTTTCCTTTCCTATTCTTGTATGAGTAGGCAAACTTCCCAACTCATACTTTTTCTTTTTTCTAGCTATTCTTATTAGTCCTCCTGTAGGTTTTCTTCCTTTTTCTCCATGCCAAACTGCCATAAGTATCACTTAAACCTTTAATCAAGTTAAGCTTATATTGTTTTATATTTTTCTATAGGTACAGAAAAATCTTTTTCTATAGCTTCTCTATGAATTGAATTCATGGTGCAAAAAGGAATTAATCTAGCTTTTTCTTTTTTATCTGGTACACCATAATGAATACAACAATTCTGAACTCTTTCCAAGTCAAAATTATAGGGATCCATGAAATGCATTCCTCCTACCATTACCAAACTTCTCATGAATTTCCCAGAAGATTCGTAACTTCCACTTTTAAGTAAAGAATAGACTTTTGGTAACTTTGATAAAAACTTTATGCTTGTGTTTTTAAGAAAAGTACTAACAAGCTTTCTTTTCTTCGGAATTTCTTTTGTCTTGCTTACCTCTTCAATCATCTCTTCTAAATCATCGTAAAGCTTATCGATATTTATGTAACGAGTAATTGGAACAACCTTTTCTCCTTTTGCAAAAACAAAAGTTGCTAGTCCGCAATGAGGATGGGCAGTAAATTCAGGATAATACCTTTCCCCATTTTTCAAATAATAATTCAGAACTTTTGAAAGAATGTTAATAGTTGGTACAGGATAAAAATCTTCTTTTAGAATTTGACCATTGGTTTGCTCTTCGCATAATCTAGTAAAATCAGAGAGAGTAATTCTCATCTTTTCCCTTTCACTTTTTTCAATCCTTCCCGTTATACTTACAGGCTGAACATTTATGCATCTTACCACATCTGAATTCTTTGCTCCATATCTTATAACATCCCCTAGCTGATTATCATTAACTCCACCGACCAAAGTCATAACAAGAACTATGCTATCTAAACCTGCTTCCCTTGCACTTTCTATAACTTTTTGTTTTACTGGGAGTAAATTAAGACCTCTTGTTTTTTCATAAATTTCTGGTTTTAAACCGTCAAACTGAAGGTAAAAAGTACTCATTCCAGCATTCCTCAATTCTTTTATATAGCTTGCTCCTTTTTTAGCAATAACAATTCCGTTAGTGTTAACTTCAACGTGTTTATAACCTTTTTGTTTTGCTAGCTTTATCAGTTCAGGCAAATCTTCTCTAACTGTAGGTTCTCCTCCGCTAAACTGAAGACCCCTGACCTTAACAGGATAGTTAACTTCTTGCGCATAATCTAAAATATTTTCTATTTGCTCTTTGCTTGGCTCATAAACATAACCTTTTGCTCCGGCATAAGCGAAACATATAGGACAAGTTAAATTGCATCTGTTTGTAACATCTATTATTAACAAAGTTGTTCTTGAATTATGGCTTTCACACAAGCCGCAATCATAAGGGCATCCTTTTTCACTTTTTCTTGGAAGATTTACACCATCTCCCAAATCCCTAAATCTTTCAGCTTTTTTATACTGAGTAAAATCAGACCAATAAACATCTTCAAAGCTTCCGTGCTTTGAGCAATTTTTCCTTATCATTACCCTGTTTGATTCATCAACAAAAAGTTCGGCGTCTAGCCTTTCAAAAGGGTCTTCCGGACAAATAGATTTTGTAATTTTAAGTTTTCTCATTCAATAACTTTAATAGTATTAATGTTTATATATTTTCTTATTGAATTAAATAGTGAAAGGAAATGACAGAAAGACCAATAGACGCTTTAGATAAAGCAAAAGGAAAAAAAGTTTTTGTGAAGTTGAAGAACGGAGAAGAAATAACTGGAATCTTAAAAGCTTTAGATTTGCATTTAAACCTTTGGCTTGAGGAAGCAGAAATCCAGAGAAATGATAACAAAATAAAACTTGGGACAATTTTAGTTAGAGGAGACACAATAGTTTACGCTTCTCCTGTCCAAGTCTAATTACTTTTTTCTTTTTGCTTTTCTAACTTTCTTAGGTCTTTTAATTTTTTCAGGTAAAGGCTTTTTCTTGATTTGAACTTTTCTTATGTACAGCTTATAAGAAACAATAATAAGCATGATTATAAGGCCTGTTGCTATCCAAAGGAGCAAAGTCATGTTTAAAAGTTCTGAAGGAATTTTTCTAGGTTCTTGAACAATTAGGTTAAGACGAGTTAGATGAAAAGCTTCGTCAGAAGTTATGTTTACCTCAATTTCATAATTTCCTACTTTTTCTGACTTACAACTTAAAGTAAAACTTTTTGTTTCATTTGGCATTATTTTTCGGTAAAACTCTGGAAAAACTGTACAAAATACTTCAGGAGAAATATTGATAATATGAAGAGCTACGTTGTTAAAACTTTTCTCTCCTTCGTTTTTAATTTCTATTGTTGCATTAGCTTCTTGACTTTTAAAAGTTTCTACTCTTGCAGATATTATAAAACTCCAGTTAATAAGGCAAAATTCCTTACACTCATTTTCGCACCAATTACAACCTGCGTTTATACAAGAAGAAGAATTGGTAAAGACAGAACAATTTACTAAGCAAACTTCTTCTTGGCAATAACCTTGGCACCAATTACAACCTGCGTTTATACAAGAAGAAGAATTGGTAAAGACAGAACAACCTCCTGGGCATAAGTTCATGCACAACTTTTTACAATCTTCATAAGTTTGGTTGAAAGGTATTATATTGCATTCTTTGTAACCAAAGCTCGGACAATCACAACATCCTTGAGGATATCTTTGAACACAGCAAACAAAATCTTTTGAGGGGTCACAAAGTGGAGATGGTGGAAGAGAGGGAGGAGGAGAAGGCATTACACAAACATTATTTTCACAAACTTGTCCTGAAGGACAGCCACATTGATTTCCGCAACATCCTGGAGAACCTGGACAAGGACAATCTTGCAGACAATTTGAACAAGTTTCTCCAGAATTACAAGCACCATTTCCACAATAAGCTGAAGATGTTGTTTGAAAACTTAAAATTTCTGAAGAATTCCATTCGTTTAAGCTATTGTTAGCATAAACCATCCATCTAACATTACAACCCACGTTTGAACTCAAAGTTGTTGTAAAAACGCTCCAACCTTCTGTTGGAGAAAAAGTAATGAAGTATTGAACATAATCTTCTTTTAAAATAGCTTGGTTATTACTTCCCAAAGACATTATTCTTATTCTTACTTTATTATTTGGAGAAATATAATGGATAGGATCTGAAGTAAAATTACACTTCCATAATGTTGGAGTATCAGCATAAACTAAACCAAAATCGCAACCTTCTTGAACCCAATCGTTTATACTCCAATCAAAAGCCTGAAGCTTATAGAATTTTGTTATGCTTGAAGTAAAATTAACAATTATAGAAAGAGAGTTTAAAATTCCTTCATAAGTTATGGGAAAAGATTCGTGCCAGACTTCTAGTTGGTAAGTTGGCGGGATTGAGTAAGTTATATTTACGGGTAAATAGTCTAGATAAATTTCTTTCATAGGACCAACTGCAACGCTTTTTACCCTTACCCTAAAGTTAGTATCGTTTAGCATTTCAGGAGTCCATCTTGTAATGTTTGTGAAATTTATCCATGTTGTAGTGTTAGTGTCACTTGTAGGTAAATCAAAAGTATAACCTCCCCAATTATTACCTCCGTCCCATGAAACTTCAACTTCTAACCTTTCATTTCCAGAAGTAAAAGCCTCAAAACCAACAAAAACTGAAATAATTCTTGCATTGTTTAGAAGGGTAAGGTTATATCCATAAGCCTGAAAATAGTCCCTTTTGTCAGTTATTGCGTATTGATCATCTGAATAAAAAGCATTTTCTGGATTTTCCCAAGGAAAAGGACTAATAAGAAAATAAGAGGGACCTTTAGCTATTTCTTTTATTTCCTCTTTACTCATTTCACTTTCTTGTACGTCATAAGTTAAACCTTCTCCAAGAATGTTTAGAGCTTCTAATTGAGAGGACAAGTTAACTCCAGCTATTAAATCCATTTTGCTTTGATTAAATTGTTTTTTCAAAGACCAATCAAAGAAACTATAGTTGGTGAAAGTGCCTTCGCAGTTATCTAAAGAAAAAATATAGCCTGATAAACCTTTAGCATCGTACCATCTCATTTTAAACTCACATGGAGAACTGGCTATAGTAGAATTGATTGAGCTAGAAGAATACTCAAGAGCTTTGACTGAAAAGAAGAGAAATATACTTAAAAAAATTAAGCTTAAATACTTTGGTCTCATTTTAACTCTATATTTAAATTTCTTTTCCAAATAAAAATATTAAGTGGAATTATGACAAAAGGAACCCCATCAATGGGTAAAAGAAGAAAAATAATTCATATAAGATGCAGAAGATGCGGAAGACATAGCTTTAATGTTAAGACTAAAGTATGTGCTGCTTGTGGCTATGGAAAAAGTTCAAAAATAAGAAAATATTCTTGGCAAACTCACAATGTAAGAAGAGAAAAGAGAAGATATTGACCGTTTTATTCTACGAATATCTGTTAAAAAAATATTTAAACATTAAAAAAGCTAAATAAGACTAGATGACCAAAAAGGGCCCGTAGCTCAAGTGCGTAGGCACGGCAAAGCATGGTAGAGCAGCTGATGATGAGAGACCTCATCAGCTGAAGCTTTTACCATCTAAAGAAATTCTGTAATGAAAGAGACCAGTTGGTCGAGGGTTCAAATCCCTCCGGGCCCATTTAGTTTAATCTAAATCTTGAAAAAACTTATTCATACCTTAAAGCTTCTACGGGCTGCAAATTAGCTGCCCTTCTTGCAGGTAAGATACCAGACAAAATTCCTATGAAAGTAGAAAATGCTAAACCAAATAAAATCAACTCAGGAGTTATGACTGTTAAACCTGTTTGAGCACGCATACCTGTTACTAGAACTCTAACCCCTATTTCAGAAATTAACCCAGAAGCTATAAAACCTACAAAAATTCCTATTAAGCCACCTAACAAACCAATCATAGCAGATTCAAACAAAAATATTTCCATAACTTCGAGATTAGTACTTCCCAAAGCCTTTAAAGTTCCTATTTGTCTTGTTCTTTCCATCACACTCATGAACATAGTGTTAGCTATTCCTATAGCTCCGACTAACAATGAAACACCTGCTATACCTGCAAGAAACAGGTTAACTGTGTTCATAACATTCATAACAGTCTCTTGAATTGTTTTTGTAGAAGTTACAGTGAAATCTTTTGTTTCTTCTGTTACATGTCTAGAAAGCATCAATTTTTCCTCTATTTCACTTGCAACATAATCAACTAAAGTTGTATCGCCAACTTTAACTTGAAGAGAAGAATACTCGTTTGTGCTTAAATCTAAAACTGTTTTTGCTGAACTTAAAGGCATGAAAATCAAATTATCAATTCCAATTATTCCAGCAATTCCCCCTGATTCCTTAAGAATTCCAACTATCTTGAAAGGCTTTCCGTTTATTGTCAGCTGAGTGCTTATTCCTAAAGGACGTTTAAACATTTGATTCGCTACTCTATTTCCAACAACAATCGCATCGCTATCTCCTGGCAACAAATACCTTCCTTCTTCAATTTCAACAGGAATTATCTCTTTCCATGCTAATGGGTCAACACCATAAACTGAAACAGAAGCACTTTGAGCTAAGTAAGTAACATTAGCCCTTCCGGCAATTACTTTGTTTATAGCAACTATTCCTTCTATTGATTTTATTGCCTGAACATCTTTTTCTGTGAAATATACTGAAGTTTGAGCTCTCTCTATTAGTGGTTGAGCACCTCTTTGAAAAGCAACAGTATAAGCTCTAGCAAAACCTGGAGAAACTGTAATTATATCAGCACCTAAACCACCAAGCTGAGAAGAAATCGATTGTTGCATTCCTGAACCTATAGAAAGAATTGCAACGACTGCAGCTACACCTATAACTATTCCTAAAACAGTTAGCCAACTTCTTAACCCTCTTTGAGAAAGGTTACTTATCGAAAGTTTAATTATATCGCTTAACTTCATTCCTTCTTCCTTTGAAATCTTTTTCTTAACTTAAGAAATGCTATAATACAAATTATTCCAACGACACCAATTACAATATAAATAATTCCACTGGTTAGAATGCCTTCTTGACTTCTTTGAGTTAGTAAAGTTCTTGCAGTTCCTGCTAAAGCTCCTGGAATCAACGTAACTTCTTTTTGTACACTTCTTCTTATCCCTAAAGCATCTGTGTATGAAATTTCAACTAGAAGGTTTCTTTCTGATGTAATATTTCTGGTTATGTTTTCTCTTGTTTGTGAAGGAATATTAGTAAAGTTTGCAAGAGAAACTTGAAAAGTTGCAATCGTATAATCTCCAGCGTTTAAATTTCCTAATATGCTTGTTGACGACCCTAAAACTCTTAAACTTGACTGTTGAGGAATTTTCACTATTACTGAATAAGCGGTATAAGCTCCTGTGTTTGCAATTGCTAATGTTAAAGAGTTTGTGGTCATTTCTTCCATACTTACATCAAAGTCTGTTTCACCACTTATTTCAATTCCAGCTACTGAACTTATTGTTTGATTCATTCCAGTTTTGTCTGTATATTGAATCAGTATATTTAAGGGATAAATTCCTGGTGAAGCACTAGGACTTACGGAAACTTCTGTTTTAATTTCATAATTAGAATTTCCTTCTATACTTGGAATTAAAACTCTATTCCCAGAACCTATAGGCAATATAAAATTTCCTGGACTACTCCAAGTAAATATTACATTGTTAACTGGACTGTTTCCTTTATTTGCTATAACGAATTTCATTTCAACTTTTTCACCAGCTTTTAAAGAGTTAGGAGACATAGAAACAACTTCTAACGCAGAGACAGACTGAACACTAACTATAGTGTTTTGTCTTATCGTTTTAGTTGTAGAATCTGCGCTATATTCTATATAAAAAGTTAAAGTGTACAATCCGGGAGAAGCATTCTCAGAAACTTTAAACTTAAACAAATAGATTGCTGAATCACCAGGAGCTAAAGGACTTAAATCACCGACCCAACTTCCAGAAGGAACTATACTTTTATCGTAAGAAATTTGCGAAATTTTGATTCCAGTTGCTACATCACTTCCAGAATTTTTCAAGACTAATTGCACATAACCTTCATTTCCAGGAGCAATAGAAGCTGGAGAAACAGAAAGGGTTGCTTGAATTATTGGTTCGCTAACAACAGCTTTTGATAGGTTGATAGAGAAAATTAGAATCAAAATTGAAAATATTATTGAAATTAGTTTCTTCATTTTATCCTCCTCTTACTATTTTACCATCGCTTAAATATATAATCTTTTCAGCATATTTTGCTATGGTTGGTTCATGAGTAACTATTACTATTGTTTTTTCTTCCTCTTCCCTAAGTTTGGTTAATAAACTTATGATTTCTTTCCCGGTTTTTGAATCTAAGTTTCCTGTTGGTTCGTCTGCAAGAATTAATGGAGGGTTATTTGCTAAGGCTCTTGCTATTGCTACTCTTTGCCTTTCTCCTCCAGATAGCTGAGAAGGCAAATGTTCTGCTCTCTTTCTCATCCCAACTGTTTCTAAAAGCTGCAAAGCTCTTTCTCTTCTCTCTTTTTTATTCTTTTCTACAATCATCATAGGTAATTCAACATTTTCTAAAGCAGTTAAAGTTGGATACAAATTAAAAAATTGAAAGACAAAACCAATTTTTCTTCCTCTCACTCTTGCTAATTCTGAATCATTCAAGATTGAAACATCTTTCCCTTCTAAAAAAACTTTGCCTTTTGTAGGCCTGTCCAAACAACCCGTTATGTGAAGCAATGTTGATTTGCCAGAACCACTCGGACCTGTAACAGCTAAGAAATCATTTTTGTTTATTTTCAAACTTACGTCATCCAAAGCCTTTACTTCTACCTCATCCAGCTTGTAAATCTTACTAACATGCTCTAATTCTAATAATGTATTCATCTTCCCCACTCTAAATTTTTCACTCTATATAGTTTCATATTAGCTGAAACCTTATATAAATGTTTATGAAACCATCTTTTTAGGTTTCAATAAAGTGAAACTTTTATAAACTCTTACTCTAAATATCTAACATGCCTAACATGCTTTTTAAGAGAAAGAAAATATTTTTAGTGGCTTCGATGTTAGCACTTATTGGTCTCGTTATAATTCTTTTTTTCACAATTTTTGAAAAATTTGAATTCGATCTTACAGGGGAAGTAAAACCTGTTGGATTTTTCCCTAAGTACAGACCTTCCATTCCTATTTATATGTTGCCTATACCTTTAATTTTACTTGTTGTCGCAACAATTTCTCTATCTTACTATTTAATTTCCACAAGACTTGAAAAAAGATTGGAAAAAAAGTTTGACTTAATCCTGAAAGTAATAAAGAAAAATTCTAATGAAATAAAAAATACTTCTAGTGAAAGAGACGTAATTCTTAAATTTCTCAATCCAGTAGAAAGAAAAGTTTTAGAATCTTTAATCGAGAAAAAGAACAGTATATTGCAATCAGAGATATGTAGAAAAGAAGGTATGAATAAACTAAAAGTCCATAGAGCAGTAAAGGAATTAAAAAGAAAAGGAATTATTAAAACAGAAAAATATGGAAAAACTAACAAGCTTATTTTATCAGAAGATGTCAAAGAAATTTTGTTGAAGCAATAGGTTGTTGTAATGATCGTCATAACAGATTTAGATGGAGTGTTAGTTGACAATAGTATTTTTGAAGAAAAAGTTTTAAATTATATTTTTAGAAAAATCTCAAAAAAGTATAAAACAAGTTTAAAGGAAGCAAAAAGAATTTTTTGGGAAGCTGGTAAAAATTTTAAGGGAAAAAAAGAATGGCACGATTGGAGAATTTATTGTAAGAAATTAAAAATAGATAAAGTTTGGAAAGAAGCTCATCTTAGAAATTTGAAATACTTAAAACTTATAAAAGGTTCAAAAGAGTTTCTTTCAAGTTTGAAGAAAGATGGACATAAATTAATTCTAGCCTCTGATGCTATCAAGCCTGTAATAAAAATAAAAACAGAGCATTTTAATCTTCAAAAATTTTTTGACGATATTATTTCGCAAGACGATACAAAATGTATAAAAAATGATGTTAAATTTTTAAAATTCATTATGAAAAAATGGAAAGAGCCTGTGGAAAAATTCATAGTAATAGATAATAGGCTGGACAGAGGAATACTCACAGGAAAAAAGTTGGGGATAAAAACGATACTTATAAAAAGAAAAGAACATAGTCATAGCTATATTCCAGTAAAAGAAAAAGTTAAGCCAGACTTTTCAGTTAAAAAGTTAAGCGAAGCTTACAAAATAATTAAATGGATGAACCAAAGAGGGG
>Ga0207433_10006111_pt1 | contig 21087 bp, 18 predicted proteins | sample YelNatPaOPGAMG01_FD_187559 | JGI IMG/M metagenome (GOLD analysis project Ga0207433, IMG submission 187559) | Hot spring thermophilic microbial communities from Obsidian Pool, Yellowstone National Park, USA - OP-RAMG-01 (SPAdes) (version 3) | ecosystem: Environmental > Aquatic > Thermal springs... | reverse complement strand
TGGCAGTTCCTTCTGTAATTAACGGCGAATAGACCTTTTCACCAAAACGGATATGACTGGTGACGCTACCACCTCTTTGTGCCATACCATGAACCTCGCTCTTTTTCACATCCAAACCTTCCTTCATTGCGATTTCGGCTAAAAGGTCGGAAAAAAGTAAAACTCCTTGTCCGCCAACACCACAGACTAAGATATTGGTATTCTTTTTATTCATACTATCGCCCCCCGAGCACAAACTTCCGCGCACATACCACAACCGACACAAAGGGCATCATTGATTACTGCCTTGCCTTGGGCAATCTCAATTGCCGGACAACCCAAACTAAGACAAAGTTTACAGCCGTTACAACGGTCAGCCGAAACGCTTCTGGGTGGATTTTTGGGAACTAAGAGGGCACAGGGCCTTGAGGAAACAATTACCGCTGGACCATCTTCCGCTAATACTTTTCGGATTAAACTTTTGGTCTCTTTTATCTTATAGGGGTCAACCGTATATACTTTTTCAATTCCGCAGGCTTGGGCAATCGCTTGAATATTTAGGGCTTTGGTTATTTTGCCTTGAAGGGTTTTGCCGGTTCCAGGGTGGTCCTGGTGTCCGGTCATCCCGGTAGTTCGATTGTCAACCACAATCGTTATCACTTGTCCTTGATTATAAGCAACATTGATTAAACCCGGAATACCCATATGAAAAAAGGTTGAATCACCAATCACTGCTACCTTCCTTCGCTTATCTTCATTGCCTAACCCTTTTTCTACTCCATAAGCAAAGGTAATTGAAGCACCCATACAGATACAACTATCCATCGTATTATGAGGCGCCAAGGCACCTAAGGTATAACAACCAATATCACCACCAATGATTACATCTTTATGCTGTAAAGCATAAAAAAGACCAGTATGGGGGCAACCCGGACAGAGTAGGGGCGGACGGGCCGGGACACCGGATTCGGGTTTTGTTGCGGAAATCCGCCCAAGTCCGCCTAAGGCGGATTTAAGCAGTGAGTTTTGGACAATTCGGGGATTCAGTTCATCTACCCTTGGTAGGGCATCTTTGCCGATTACCTTTGACCCCAATCGGCCTAAGACAGCCTTGGTCTGAAGTTCCAAGAAAGGGTCAACTTCTTCTACCACAAAAATTCTTTTCACCTGTTTGCCAAAACTCTTAACCAGGTTTTTCGGGAAAGGATGAACCATACCCAATTTCAAAAATGAGGCTTTAGGAAAGACTTCCTTGGCATAATGGTAAGCAACACCATCGGCAATTATGCCGATTGATTTTTTACCGGGTTCGTAACGGTTGATTGGGGTTGTTTCGGCATATTCGGTCAGTTTTTTTAATCTCTCTTCTAAGCAAGAATGGCGCAGGCGAGCGAATTGGGGTAGAAGAATAGTTTTCTCTTTCATTTTTTCATAGGTTTTCACTGGAACTTCTACCCTTTCTTCTAAGTTAACTATTGATTTAGAATGCGCAACTCGGGTTGTCAGCCGAACCAATACCGGTATGTCAAATTCTTGCGACAAATCAAAAGCCAATTTTGTGAAATCTTTTGCCTCTTGACTGTCCGAAGGGCAGAGCACAGGAATCTTGGCGAATAAACCATAAAATCGGTTATCCTGTTCATTCTGGGAAGAGTGAAGACCGGGGTCGTCAGCCGAGACAATAACAAAGCCGGCCTTGACACCGATATAAGCCGAAGAAAATAACGGGTCGGCTGCAACATTCAATCCGACATGTTTCATTGCCACCAAAGAACGAGCACCCGCCAGACTTGCCCCGAAGGCGACTTCAAATGCCACTTTTTCGTTAGTTGACCATTCGACATAGATTTCCCGATATTGAACCATATTTTCTAAGATTTCGGTAGAAGGGGTTCCCGGATAAGCGGTTGCGACCCTGCAACCAGCCTCATAGGCACCACGGGCAACCGCTTCGTCACCGGAAAGCAAAACTTTAGGCATAGACTTTCTCCTTTTCTTTACCACAAAGTACTTTTTGCACACCCAAGGCTAATGCCTCCATCTCAACTTCACCCGGAAAGACAAAGATTCTTGGGCAGAGGAATTTAATATAACTTTTTAACTTTTTTACCAATTGACGGGAAAGGGTCATCCCACCGGTCAGGATAATAGCATTTAGATTTCCTTTCAACACCGAAGCATAAGCACCAATCTCCTTAGCAATCTGGTAAATCATAGCATTATAAATCAATTTAGTTTTAGGGTCGCCCAACCGTTCTCGCTTTTCAATCTCTTTTATATTGTCGGTGCCGAGATAAGCGACAAGCCCACCTTTTCGCTGAATCTTATCCATTATCTCATTTTTAGTATACTTACCACTAAAACACATCTCAACCAAAGATGCTACCGGTAGACTGCCTGACCGTTGCGGTGAAAACGGGCCATCCTCATTGGCATTGGTTGAATCAACAATTTTCCCTTTTTTCACGGCAGCAATGGTAATCCCTGAACCAAGATGTGCCACCACAGAGTTAAATTTATCAATTGGTCTATTCAACTTTGCTGCTGCTTTTCTGACCACCATTTTTATACTAATGGTATGAGCAAGCGCTTTTCGAGTAATTTCCGGTAAACCCGATATTCTCGAAACCTCACTAAATTCATCAACCGATTCTGGGTCAACAAAAAAACTTGGGATATTCAGTTGGTCGGCAAGTTCTTTAGCAATTAACGGTCCTAAAAGTGAAGGGTGTTGACTTTGGACCTTACCATCCTTGATGTCAGAGATTACCCGTTCGGTGATTCGGTAAGTTCCGGCTTTAAGGGGTTTTAATGGCCCGCCGCGTGTTGCAATGGCGGTAAATTCCGATCGGTTAAAGTTATTCTCCTTTAAGACTTCAAGAATCACTTCATAGCGAAAACGATATTGGTCTAAGATATTTTTAAATTTAATTAATTCCTGGGGTGAATGGTTGATGGTTTTTTCAAAAACCTTTTTTTGGTTCATCCAGACACCAATTTTTGTTGAACTACCACCAGGATTAATTACCAGTATTTTCATAAAATGTTAAGTATACTGCCAATTTTCCTAAAGTCAACGAGAAACACAACAAAGCCTTAACCGCAAAGAAATCAGAGATAATTTTAATCTCTAGTGACTCCGCGAAACTAAACTGTTATCCGCCTTAGGCGGACCGGATTAATTGGTCAAAGTCCCAGAAATTAATTTTACTATTTTTTGGTTTGGTCCGCCTAAAGGCGAGACCTGTCCGCCTAAGGCGGATAGAACTAACCTCCCATCTTCGTCAATATCAATAACTCTTCCGGCAATTCTCTCTTTACCGACAGTTACCAAGACTTCCTTATTTAAAATTGCACACCGGCTTTTATATTCTTCCCGGAAGGGCAAAAATCGGTGTTTCTGAAATAATGCACAGTCATTTTGTAGTTCGCAATTGATGGATTGAAGTAGTTGCCAACGGGAAATTTTATGAGAAGTGATTAGTGCAAGCGAGGTGATAAAATCGTTAGCAGGAAAAGAGGCCTGATTGACATTTACGCCAATCCCAGCAATAAAAAAGTCCGGTGGTTCGGTTTCGCCTTCAGTCTCGACAAGAACTCCCCCTATTTTATAACCATCAACCATTAAATCATTTATCCATTTAGTCTCAATTTTCACATTTACTACTTTTTCAATCGCTTTCGCTACTGAATTTGCCACAACCAAAGAAAGCGGTAAGGATGCTTCGCGATTAAGATTTAGTCTTAAGACAATGGAGATGTAGAGTCCACCCGGTGCGGAATACCAGATGTTTTCACCGCGGCCCCGACCTTTAGTTTGGGTCCTTGCCGTCACAATTGTCCAATGGCTTGCGCCATTTCGGGCTAATCTTAATGCTTCATCATTGGTTGAAGTTAATGAAAGATAGGCGTAAATAAGGCAGGGACAAGATGCGTGGGATGAAGGATAAATTAAAAAGACGCGCGGTTTGTTTGTCCCTGACTTTTTAGTAGTCGTAGAATCCTTTCTTGGTCTTTCTACCTAAATAACCCGCGGCTACCATCCGTTTCAGCAACGGGCAGGGACGGTATTTGGGATCGCCTAAATCTCGATAAAGCACATTGAGGATATCAAGACAGATGTCAAGGCCAATTAAGTCCGCTAAAGCCAATGGTCCCATCGGATGATTCATCCCCAATTTCATTACAGTATCAATCGCTTCTTTATCCGCTACCCCGGACTCAAGCGCAAAGATTGCTTCGTTAATCATCGGTAAAAGCACCCGATTGGAGACAAAGCCTGGTGAATCATTAACCACAACCGGTGTCTTACCCAATTGCTTAGCCAGTTCTACTACCGTATCGGTCACTTCTTTGCTGGTTTGTAATCCTTTCACTACCTCAACCAACTGCATCAAAGGCACTGGATTCATAAAGTGCATACCAATAACCTTGTCCGGTTTTTTTGTTGCGGATGCAAGTTCAGTGATAGAAATTGTGGAGGTATTGGAGGCTAAGATTGCTTCAGGCAGTGTGATGCTTGAAAGTTTAGCAAAGATTTCTTTTTTCAATTCTACCTTTTCTAATACCGCCTCAACCACCATTTGGCAATCCTTGATCAGGTTCAAATCCAAACCAGTCTTGATTTTCGCAAGGGTTTTGTCCATTGCCTCTTGGGTAATCTTCGCCTTTTCCACCATTTTGGCTAAACTTTTCTTGATATTGGCAATTCCGTTATCAATAAATCTTTGCTCAATGTCAATCATTACGACATCATAGCCGGCTTGGGCAAAGACCTGGGCAATACCACTACCCATTGTCCCAGCACCAATCACGCCAACTTTATTAATTGCCATTTTTACCTCCTATCCTGGGTTTGAGTCTAATCAAAAACTTCGTGGAGTCAAGAAAAAATCTTAGAACTTGATAACGGCTATTTTTTTCGTAAAATTTGGGAAATGGCAAAATCAAAAAATATCCTTATTACCAATGACGATGGGATTAATGCCCCTGGTCTTTTTGCCCTTTACGAGGCAGTAAAAGCGCTGGGCAATGTCTATGTAGTAGCACCGGCTACTGACCAGTCGGCCGCCAGCCATTCCTTCACTTTACGAAAACCAATTAAAATCCGTGAAATTAAAAAGCATTGGTTTTCGGTTGAAGGGACACCGACCGATTGCGTCTTAATCGCTTATCACGCTATTCTGAATAAATCAATTGACTTAGTCATTTCGGGAATCAATAATGGGCCAAACTTGGGGGATGATGTGCTGTATTCAGGAACAGTCGCCGCCGCAATTGAAGGTGCTATCCTCGGTATCCCAGCAATGGCAGTTTCTTATCTTAAAGACGGCGTCAATACCCAACCCGCCCAGAATTTCGTCTGTAAACTTGCTGGCTACCTCTTAAAATACAGATTGCCCAAAAAGACCTTATTGAATATCAATATCCCAGCCGATGATTTTAAGGGGATAAAGGTGACGAACTTGGGAAAAAGGATTTACCAGGATATGGCAATAAGACGGCTTGGCCCGAACGACGAAGTCACCTATACGATTGACGGTGAGATGGGGTTTAAACTGAAACGCGGGTCTGACTTTGCCGCGGTTTATAATGGTTATCTTTCCATCACGCCCCTCCACTTAGATATGACTCATTATCGGGAACTGGCGCGGTTTCGCAAAATCTTTGCCAGGCTGTTTTCTCCAAACCGTCTCAGGCGGATTAACCAATGAGACTCAATCAATTGGGCGAGACAAAAGTAATCCAAATTATTAAGCGAATTGCTTACCGACGCCGATCCGATGTCTTAGTTTCAATTGGTGATGATGCTTGTGTGCTGCGGGATGGGACAGTTATTACTACTGATTCCTATTTAGATAAAGTTCATTTTGATTTATCTTATATGAGTTTTCAGGATATCGGAAAAAAGGTCGCTTGTGCAACCCTTTCGGATATTGCCGCAATGGCCGCAAGGCCAATTGGTCTATTTATTGCCTTGTTGGTGCCACCAGAGACGCGAAGGAAATCTTTGGTAAGTCTTTATCAAGGGATAGATGAAATCTGCCGAATGTTTTCGGTTGAGATTGCCGGTGGTGATATCGTTGCTTCGGAAAAATTGGCAATGACATTAACCGCTTTAGGCAAGACAAAAAGACCAATTCTTCGTTCCACTGCGCAACCTGGTGATTATCTTTATATCACTGGGAAATTAGGATTAGCCGAAACTGGACGGCTCATATTAAAACTCGGAATGCGGGATGCAGAATGCGGAATTGGAGTTCTGAGTAAAAAAAACTTCCTAATCCCGACTTCAGAAATAAAAAAAGCGGTTCAACGGCATATCGCACCGATACCGAGAATTTTTGAGGCACAAAAGATTGTCCGATACGCAACTTCAATGATTGATACCTCAGACGGGCTTTCTACCGATGCCTTTCATTTAGCAGCCGAAAGTAAAGTGAAAATAAAGATTTTTGCTGATTCTTTACCGATCAGTAATATTACCACATATATCGTTAAATCGGCTAAAGGTGGATTAAGGCTACCACTCTCCGATTTTGTCTATAATGCTGGTGAAGACTACGAGTTACTTTTTACGACCAGAAAAGAATTGCCGTTTAATCGGATATTGGGCACTGAGATAACCAGAATTGGCATAGTGGAAAAAGGCAGCGGGGTTTGGATTATAGAAAAAGGCAAGACCAAAAGATTATCACCAAAAGGATACGACCATTTAAGGTGAGGGGTTCTCTTTGTCTTTCCGGGTTGTCCCGCAATGCGATCTGCCTAAGGCGGAGTGTGTCTGTCAAAGACGGACAAATCGGGTCCACCCAATTGGGGATTCAAATGGGCAAGCCCCTTTGAGATGAGGGGAAACCCCTCATCTCCCCGGGTTTTAAGAAAAAATCTTTTTGGGGATTCAAAGGGGCAAAGCCCCTTTGTATACTGGTAGAAATTTTTTAGCGCAGGACAGTAAATTTTAGTAGTTTACTGCTATTGACTAATTTATAAGCAAGAAAATAAACACCTTCTCTTAAATCGCTTATATCCAAAATATTAACTGTTGTTTTAATTGGTAGATACTTAATTCTCCTTCCGGCGATGTCACATAGCACAACCCCTTTTGAAAAATTAGGAAGGAGGCATTCCGGGACTTCAATTTTTAGCACAGATGGGCAGGGATTAGGCGATATTTTTAAAAGTCCATTAAGGTTATTAATATCTATGTCATTAATCGTTGCTGGCGGTTTTCTGGTTACATAATACATTAGATAGATACTATCCTTAAACACTACTGCCGGGTCTTTGACATAGCGACTTTCTAAACCATTGGTTGTATCTAATTGCAACCGATAACCAGAATCAATTGTCCAATCCCTGCCGTCCAGAGAATAAATCGAACGGATGCCTGGATTATTTGGATTATTACTAAAGATATAAAAACGAAACCCACCGCTTGGCAATCGGATTCCGTTTGCCATCATACAACCATCCGCGTTAAAGTTCGCCTGTTGAATAAAATTAAGACCGTCAACCGAGTGGGCATGCCAATTCTCACCTGGCGGCGCACCGCCGGCAAAATATTGCAGGGTATCATTAGTCCAGAGTAAAGATGGGTCAAGCACTGGGCTACCAAAAACTTCAAATCTAACCCCATTCTCCAAGGTAAAATTTAGCCCATCCAGTGAAATCGCCGAATAAGTCTCTGGCTGCCGGTCATTTATTGGGTCACCAGTGAAATAAAGACGAAATGTGTCAGCCTGAACAATAACATCAGGGTCGCAAGGGCGACCAGGCCAAGTTTCTGTGCCCGGAATCGGGATAGGATGAAACTCCCAATCATTAATTCCATCCGAAGATATCCCAACCATAATGCCATCTGTATAATGAGTCCAGAGTCCTTGAAAATAGGCATAGACCCTGCCATCAGGCCCAATCACAGCATCGGGTACATCACCCGAATCGACCAGAATTATATTCATCCGTTGCCAGAAAAGACCGTCCAATGATGATGCGATTAAGATGCGGTTTTGGAGGGGTTGGGCTTTTAATAACCAAAAAAATAGCAAAACACCAAAGATGAGGGGAAACCCCTCATCTCCCTTTTCTTTAAGAAAAAATCTTTTTAGGGATTCAAAGGGGCAAAGCCCCTTTGTTAGGACGAACTTATTCTTCAAAAAAGTGTTTGGTCTTTTCATTTAGTGCTGCTTATTCTTTATTCCGTTACTAATCTTAATTTCAATACCGCGTGCTTTCAATCCCTGTTTAATAAAACTATTTAATTTCTTATCCATCCCCAGATATTCCGGTGGAATGATACCATAATTAAGATAATCTTTAATGCATTGGGTGATAATTGAACAGGTATAACCAGTCATCCGTGCCATTGCGGTAATCTTATTTTTCTCATCATAATGTTCAATACAGGTGTATTTTCTTCTTCCGCTTTTTCCCAAAACCTCCACCATCAATATCGTTATATCCTTTTCACTGCGCTTTGCCCGGGTGTCGCCTTGACTTAACTGCGGTTTCAAAACCGCTAAGGTAAATTCTTTGGGTTTAATCTTTACTTGCGCCACTTCAATTGGTTGGTCGGAAAAGAAACCACAGTCAATAAGTATTTTAAAAAGATTACTATGCCCAATATAACGAATTGTTTTCTCCTCCATATTTTTACCCTCAGGGCAAGTTCTTAATAAAGTTCTTAAGCCATCGGTATAAAAACATTCCAATTTGCCAATTCCCTTGAGATTTATTATTTCAACGCCACTCAAGGCAGCAACTTTTACTATTCTTGAATTCCGGCGCAGCCTAACCGGTCTTAAATATTCTTCAATCAAATCGGTTAGTGACCAGGTTATCCGGTAATTGAAAGGCGGGATTGGATTTTGGGGAATACCACCGGCTAAGATTCTTATTCGCTCAATTGGTTTCAATTCTTGATACGCCTCGCCAATTAAAATATTACTCAAACCAGGGGCAAAACCAGCATCCGGCACAATCTTTATTCTTCTCCTTTTTGCGATGCTTTGAAGTTGGAATGGGTCTTCAGCGAGATAGGATATATCAACCATATCAACCCCAGCCTCAATTGCGCAATTCATTGCGTAAAATCCTAATCTTGAAGGCAATGCCCCGACTACGATATCAAATTTTTTGAGCAATTTAATCAATGCTTGTCGGTCAGTGACATCAAATTGGTTAGTTTTAATATTAGGCAAATTCTTCAGTTGCTCAAGGTTTTCGGGATTAGAATCAAATACATTAACCCAATGTCCGGCTTTTGCCAAGTCTTGGGCAATCACACTACCTTGCCTGCCGCAACCTAAGACACCGATATTCATAAGGTCTTAATATATAAAGCGTAGGATTAAAATCAAGAGGGAAATAACGCAAGCGTTGAGGGACTTTGTCCTTCCCGAATGGGCTCTCTCGACCTGAGAAGGGTAGATTCGACAGAGTCAGCCGAGAATCTTCTCTTATTTTACTCTCTCCTCTCTTCCTCCCTCCTTCCTCAATTTACCTTTCTCCAATATCTCTGCGGTTAGAGAACAGGGAGATGAGGTGTTTTTCCCTAATCTTATCATCCAGTAACTCAAGCGGAACGTTACCATATAAACATTCGCCAGATTTACTGCTTGAAATTTAACTTCAATAGGACCAAAATCTTTAGGTTTGCTTTTGAGAAAATAATGTAGCCTTTTATTCGTTTGAGAAAAATGTCGGTCAACCTTTTATGGTTTTTTTAATTTTTGATTAATTTGCAAGGCTTTTGCCTTGCCCTACATTTTTCCAAAACAATTCTGCATTCCGTATTCAAACTTTTTCATCATTTCAAAAATTCCTGTCCCCGAACCAGCCTCCCAGGTCGCCTACGGGGCAGCCCCCGAGGCTGCCTACCAGCCTGCCTCCCAGGTTGCCTCCCAGGCCGCTCCCGAAGTTGCCTACCAACCAGCCTCCGAACCTGCTCCCCAACCAGCCGCCGAACCAACTCCCGAACCAGTTTACCAGCCAACCTACCAGGCAACTTACGAGGTCGCCTACGGGGTCACCCCCTAAGCGGTACCCCCTCCCAAGGCAAAATTAAATATAAAAAATAAAATATCAAATACTTAGAAGAAGTTTCGGTCAATTTTAACGTTAGTTATAACTAATGTTTTGAAGGGGTTTCGGCTTGATTTTTATGTGCCTATTAGGCATTAATTGTTGTGTGCTTGTAACCACCATTTTAGGTAAAGAAATCGGTAATCTTTTAATCCGACTAAGGCGGGTTCGGGAAAAATCTGATTTTGCTTAAACGGAAATATGAGTTGCTACACAAAGCGTGGTGAAGTGTGTGCTGAGAGAGAAAGAAGTAAAGGTTTTCCCTCGGTCAGGTTGGATTTAAAAAATAATTTTTACTACAAGCCCGAATGGGTTTTCCGCCTTTGGCGGATATAAAATTAAGGTTACCTGAATCGGGTTTCAAACTCTCTGGGGCTTCAACAATTTTTATTGACTAAGTCTTGACTTTTACCTTTCTCTAATTCATATTGGAGGTTAAAAAGGAGTGAAAAATGGCAGCAATCACAATATTAGCCGTTTTGGTTATATTAATTGTAATTCTTATCGTCGCTTTAGCAATTAAGGGTTTGGTTCGAGTTGCTCAAGCTGAAGTCATTATTGTGGAGAGGTTGGGCAAATTCCATCGTTTAGCCGAAAGTGGTATTCGGATAATTTGGCCGCTACTTGATAAAAAGAAAAAGGTTTATGCTCGGATAATGAAGACCGACGCCGAAGGCAAACCCTTTACCATAACCAGCTTGGTTGACCGAATTGATTTGCGCGAGCAAATCTTAGATTTTCCGAAACAGACCGTAATTACCAAGGATAATGTCACCATTGATATTGATTCGGTTTTTTACTTTCGTATCACTGACCCGGTCCGGGCTACTTATGAGATTGCTAATCTGCCCTATGCGATTGAAATGCTGGTGCAGACAACTTTAAGGAATATTATTGGTGAGATGGATTTAGACCAAACCCTCGCCTCGCGTGAGATAATAAACAACCGACTACGCCAGGTGCTTGACGAAACCACTTCTAATTGGGGTGTAACTGTGACCAGGGTTGAGATACAAAATATTGAACCACCGCCCGAGATTAAGATAACGATGGAGCGTCAGATGCGTGCGGAACGCGACCGCCGAGCCCAGGTCTTAGAGGCTGAGGGAAAAAAACAGGCAAGCATCCTCTCCGCCGAAGGTGAAAAGGCAGCGGCGATTCTTTGGGCTGAAGGGACTAAGCAGAAATCAATCTTGGAGGCGCAGGGCAGGGCAGAAGCCCTTCTCAAATTGACCGAAGCTGAGGCCGAGGCGGTGGAAAAAATTAAAGCGGTTATTGGTGAGGAGAATGCAACGAAATATTTAATCGCCATCAAGTATTTGCAATCCTTAGAAAAGATTGCCAGCGGGCCGGCTAATAAAATATTTCTACCGATTGAAGCCAGTGGTATTTTAGGTTCATTGGCCGGGATTAAAGAAATATTTAAGTAGAACCACAAACCGGACATTTTACCTTAATTTTTTCCGGTGGTTCAGGATGTAATTCATTCTCTAAATGTTTTTTTGCGCCTTTATGAAATGCTTCACATTCAAGTAAATACGCATCCTTCGGGGAAAGGGCGTATTCAAACCAAAAAAATTTATATTTGCCAATCCATCGCTTTAATGCGGTGTTCAAATCCGTATCGGAACGGGCAATATAAGTTGGGGCATCCGATGAATTTGAAATTCCATAAACCCCGGGCCGATTGGGTATAATCAGAATATCAATCCGAGATGCTTCTAAGGCGAAAGGACCCCTCATCTTAATCCTTTCCAAAATTGGATAATTGTTTATTAGACAATAGTAACCAAGGCTGGAAAAATTCACTGAATGGCTTAAAGTGGCTGATGTAACCCATATCTTTTATTTTTAACCCAACTTGGGTCAATTAGATTATATATTTTTTTATAATTATGTCAAGGGTCATGCAAGCGTCAACAGACATGGTATCCAGTCTTATTGGAAAGTTTTGGAAGGTCACCTGGGAGGCTGGTTCGGGGGCAGGGCTTTGGAGATATAATTAAATTTTGTGAAAGAAAAATGTAGGGCACACCTTTGCCCGCTTTTTTGCGGGCACACGCTTTGCGTTGCAGGTCTGCATTCTAAGGCGAATTAGAAATTCTTTTAGAATCCTTGGTGATTTTATGGAAATTTCAATCGGTGCTAACAATTCACAACTTGCGTAATAGTAACAAACAGATTGTAAATTTCAAGTGTCTCGACCTTATCAAGTTAATAAAAAAGGGAGCGTATTGCTCCCTTTTGTAATACTTTAGAATTTAGTGGGCGAGTATTAACTTTTCAATGTTTGCTCTTCCGCCTTCTAATCTTAAAAAGTAGATGCCATCGGATAGTCGCTTGCCCACATTGTCTTTTCCGTCCCAAATGACCTGCTCGGCTTTGGTGGTAAAGGTTTTGACTCGAGTGCCACAAGAGTTGTAGATGTTTAAGGTTACTGTTCTTTTTTGCGGATTCGCAAATCTTATCACGGTCTTGGTATTAAACAGATTGGGTGAGCAAGTGAGGTTACCAATGTGGCAGAAGTCGGTATATTCTTTCGTAGCAGTAGGAAAGGCAGGGATTACCGAAATCCTTTTTCCACCTTTTTCCGAACCAGTACTATATTCAACAAAAACAATCAGGTCACCTGCCGGCGACCATTCCGGGTCTTCTTTTAGAGTAGAATAGTCGGTTAAGACAAGCTCTTCACCACCACTTACTAGCTTTCGGCAGATTTGACTACCAGCCGAATCAGGATGCGATTTAACATAAACAATATTTTCACCTGAAGGACTAAAACGCGGTTGAAGATGGTCAAAGGAATCATCAGTAAGTGGAATCTCTTCACCACCCGACGCTGTCATTTTGTAAATCTGGTAGAACCCGGTCGTGTCAAGTTTTACAAAAACGATAGTGTCGGCAGAAGGTGACCATTGAGGTTGTGCGTAGTCTACTTCTTCGGTTGTCAATCTCAGTTCGGGGCCGCCAGAGGCAGGGACGCTAAAGATTTGGGACCAAAAACCGACATCCTTTTGGTAAACAATAAAACTATTGTCCGAAGAGAATTGTGGATAGAAATTGGTGCTCGCATCGGAAAGGCAGACCTTTTGGCTGGCGTCTCTTCTAATTTTATAGAGCTTGTGGTACTGGTCATCAAAAGTCCACTTAATGTAAGTAATCCACTTTCCGTCATAAGACCAAGAGGGTTGGAAGCAGAGTGGTTCATTATCTAAGATTTGTTTGCCCGAGCCATCGGCTTTTATTAGCCCTAATTTATCATCAATTATGCAGGCGATTAAGTTGCTATCCGGTGCCCATTTGGGTGCGGTGTAGTTACTTTCATCCGAGGTAATCTGGGTCTCTTCACTGCCATCCGGTCGTCGCTTGAAAATTTGATAAGTCCCGGTGATTGTATCAAGTTTGGAATAGACTACCCATTGACCGTCATTTGACCAGCCGGGGTCTTGGACATCTTCAATATTGCTCTCTGATTCATCAAAGGTGGCTACCAAATCTTTTCCTCCATCGCCGCCATCTTCAGCATCGGGGTTATAGCGCCAGAAAGTGTTATTGTTTCCACCTCGGAAGGCATAAATTTTTTCATTTGGCATATAAATCAGTGCCGAACCATTTTCTATATCATTAGGGGTATTAGCTTTTGAATCCCACGAGTTAGTATTAACATTGTAGCGTCTAAACCAATTTTCATCCTTTTTGGTAAAGGCGTAAATTTCGTCGCCGCCCGCTCTTTTTCGATAGGCAAGGCTTCCGCAATTTACGGCTTTGTTTCCGATGTTCACATCGGCTAGTCTTGTCCAGCAATTGCCTGGAATAGAGTAGCGATAAAACTCCCTGCCTGACCATACTAATGGATATTGGCCGTATCCTTGACCCGCAAGTGCATAGATGTAAGCTCCTCCATCCCAACATACTGCAGAACCTCTTTTAAACAGTCTGGGAAGGTTCGCTTGCACTGTCCAAGTGTTGTTAGTGACATTGTAGCGATAAAATATTTCTGAGTTTGGTTTACGAGGTACAAAAAGATAACTTGTATCGTTATACCTGGCCCATACCATATCATTTCCTGATAAATAATCTTTTCGTCGATCCGGCGGGGGGGCAAGAGTAATCCAGGGGTTATTAGGTTCATTTCTTTTGTAAGCGACATGGGACCAGCCATCGTCGAGTTTAACATATATAAAGTGGACGCGGTTTAAAACAGTATCCCAGGCCATAACTGCACCTTAGCACCAAAGGTCTCTCTTTTATTCGTCTTAGGTCCGGTGCCACCTCTATCTTTTCTTTAAACCGTATTTTATAAGTTTCCATTGGCAAATATCCTTATCACCGTCCCCGTAATCATACACCGCTTCAATTTTTACTATTCCGACATCTTTCCCATACCAGAAAGAGATAATGTGGAATCCCCAATCATCTAAAAAGTAGAACTCAGTGCAGTCGTATTCATCAGGGTTATTTGTATAGTTTACTTTGAGGCAATCAAAAGAGCCGATTGGCAGGGAGACAACCTCCGTGCCATCATAATCTGCGCGATAAGGCATATTGTCGGATTCCCATTCGTACCCCTTTACGAACCACGACTTTCCGCCGCGAAAGTTTTGATGATACAAAAGGGTGTCAATTATCGTGTCTTCATCATTATAAGGGCTATAGATCAGAAGAAACTCGTCTTCCGCTCTGATGTAGGAATAAACCCAAAAACCAAATTCCTCGAAAAATTCTTTTCCACCGATTATCTTCTTCTCACCGATTTCGAGTCGTCTAATGCCTTCAGTCCCTAAATCGAATGTGTCCGAACCTTCAACTTCGAGCGCTCTTTCTTCATATTCCCAGTAATTGCCGGTAGCTAAGGGGAAATAACGCGGAATATAAGGATTTTTTCTCTCCCTTAGACAAGAGAGAAAAGGGATAAGCAGTGATAAGAGGAGCAAGACGAAAATTGTCCAAAAGTTATTGTAACGCATTTTACCTCCTTTCTACCCAATTATTGACCACGCACTTTGTTTCAAACTATTTTACGGGTTTTTAATCTTTTCGCTTTTCATCACCTCCTTTCTCTTGCCCGCCTGAAGCGGACACAAAATTGATAAGAAAAGAAAAAACTTCGCCAGTTCATTACCGACCACTAATTTAATTATACCCCCAAAAAAAATTGTCAAGCAAAAAAATGCAAGGAATTTGAATTTGTAACTTATTGAATTACTGAAACTTATTGATTTGAGCCGTTTTGTAAATCTTTCAAACTCGGTAAGGTATTAGAAAAATTTGATAGGTGTTACTCGGAGAGTCCATTGAGCACAACGCGTAGTGTGTGTCTGCCTTTGGCGGACAAAGCGAGATGAACTAAACCCGAGCCGACAACTGTCTTTCGTAAGTCTCTTTATTATACAAAAAAGCGCCCAAGTTGGGCTAAGATAATGCCGAGACACCACGCATTACTTGCAACGCGAATCCGCCTTAGGCGGACGAGTGAAACGAGGCAAACTGGAAAGGTGGATACGATGTGTGTGGACAGTACACAAAATGATTTTAGAAACTGACCGAGGCAAATTAAAGCAGTTGACATTGTGGGTTTTTTGGTTATAATTAATTTTCTTGAAGGCATTAAAACTTAAAAAACATCATTTAAAAGACTATCTGAATTCGCTGCGCAAGTATGGCGAAGTCTTTGGTCCAGTGAAGAAAGGCGAAAAGTTTATTTATGACCGACTGGACGACCTTGATCGGCTCAACCTCGCTATGCTTCGGACCATCATCCCAGCCAAAAAGTTTCTTATTCCACCACGGTTTAATACCTTTTCGTTTGATGATAAATCTTATTATGCCGAATTAGAAAATATTCAACCGCGGGTAATTTTTGGTGTCCATCCCTGCGAAATCCACGGGATTATGATTTTGGATAAACTATTTACTGAACGGCTACCGGACATTTATTACACCGAACGGCGTCGGAAAACCGCCATCCTCGGTCTTTCTTGCGTGCCGGATGATAAATGCTTTGCCAAATCAACCAATACCCATTTTGTTGAGGCCGGATTTGATTTGGCATTTAACGATTTAGGCGAAGGCGAAGAGGAATATTTGGTCTGGGTTGGTTCAAGTTTGGGTGATGATTTGATTCGCTTCCGACTTGATTTGTTTGACGAGAATATTAAAAAATCTGACCTTGATAAGTATATAAAATGGCGCAACTGGCGGGATGCCCAGTATAAATTAACGATTGATATGACCGGTATGCCTGATATTATGGAATTGTCCTATGACCTACCAATTTGGCAAGAATTGGGTGATAAGTGCCTTTCTTGCGGTGCTTGCAGTATGGTCTGCCCAACCTGTCCTTGCTATAACATTATTGACCGAATGAATCCAGCCGTATTCCAGGGTTTTCGGGAACGCTACTGGGATTCTTGTATGTTCAAAGAGTTTGCCTTAGTTGCTGGTGGCCATAATTTCCGGGAGAGCCGACAAGCACGAGTCCGTTTATGGTACACCCATAAATTAAAGGCGTTCATTACTGAATTTGGTCGTCCGGCTTGTGTTGGCTGTGGCCGCTGTATTGATACCTGTGTGGTGGATATCAATGTTAAAACTGTTGCCAATGCGCTACGCGGGGCTGAAAAACCTCAGAAAATTAAAGTAAAATGAACCAGAATTACTATCTACCCGAACCGATGCGGATTGTCCGCCGCTATGACTTAATTAAAGATGTCCGTTTCTTCCAGGTTCGTGCCTTGGCAATGGAACGCGCCCTGGCAATGCACTATCTACCTGGCCAATTTATGATGATTTCCTTGCCCGGTGTGGGCGAAGCCCCCTTTTCCATAAGTTCCAGCCCTTCCCGACCTGGGCTCCTGGAATTTGGGATTCGACGCATTGGGGTTTTGACCAATGAGTTATTTAAATTGAAAGAAAATGCGGTAATTGGTGTGCGTGGTCCTTATGGCAACGGCTTCCCAATTGAGAAAATTGAAAAGCACGATGTGGTTATTGTGGTCGGTGGCTTAGGCGCGGTTCCTTTGCGCTCGCTCTTATTGTATATCTTAGACAATCGTGACCACTACGGTCAGGTTACTTTTATGTACGGTGGTCGAAAACCAGATGAGATGCTTTTCCTGCGCGAATTTCTTGAACTACGCGAAAGGGAAGATTTGAACTGCCTTTTGGCAGTAGAAAAAGACCCGGAGGGTAAATGGCCCGGGGAAATTGGTTTGGTCACCTCGCTTTTTAAGAAATTAAAAAAAGTTGATGCGGAAAATACCTATGCCTTGGTTTGCGGACCACCGGTAATGTATAAGTTTGTAATCAATGAACTTTTAAAATTAAATATCCCCAAACACCAAATCTTGATGACCTTAGAACGAAGGATGAAGTGCGGAATTGGGAAATGTGGCCATTGTGCTATTGGTTCAATCTACACCTGCTTAGACGGACCGGTATTCTCTTATTGGGATGTGATTCATATGAAGGATTTAATATGAAAAAGGATAGCGAAATTATATCAAAGCCATTGGTTGGTTTTTATAATTTTTCGGGTTGCTCAGGGTGTCTTTTAACGATTCTTAATTGTGAAGATGAACTCTTAGATATCTTTGGCGCGGCCCGGGTTGTCTCCTTCTTAATGGCGAATCGGGGCAATATTGAAAAGAATCTTGATATTGCCTTTGTTGATGGCTCGGTAACAACTAAAGAACAAGAGGAATTTCTCCTTGACCTACGCTCGCGCACCAAGAAACTGGTTGCCCTGGGAACCTGTGCTTGTTATGGCGGTTTACAGGCAATGGAAAACGGCAGGAGTCCATTTATTAGTCGCTATCAAAAAGTTTATGGCAAGACCGGTCCAACCATTGTCCAGGCTTTTGAATCAAAACCATTAGACGCATTGGTCAAAGTTGACCATTACCAACCCGGCTGTCCAATTGATGGTAATCAGTTTTTATTTGCCTATGCCCAACTGGTTCGGGATTTACCAGCGAAGCCACCATTGGCGAAAGTGCCGGTTTGCACGGAATGCAAATGGCGCGAGAACGAGTGTTTGCTTTTAAAAGATAAACTCTGTCTTGGTCCAATAACGGCGGCTGGTTGTAATGCGCGCTGTCCATCCAATAATACTGGTTGTGTTGGTTGTTTTGGTCCGGCCGACGAACAAAATTTAACTTCGGAGATTAATCTGCTCAAATCTAAGAAATTCCCCATAGAAACGATTGAGCGAAAACTCCGTATCTTTGGTGGAGCACGTTTTGCTAATGAGGCAAAAAAATTGTTAAGGAAGTAAATGGCAAAGATTGAAGTAAGACATGTCGCCCGCATTGAAGGACATGCAGGAATTGAAGTTGAGATTGAACGGAAGAAGGTAAAAAAGGTCAAGGTTAATATCCCGGAAGGACCAAGACTTTTTGAAACCTTAGTTCTGGGCAAGACACCAGAAGAGGCGGTTAGCATTGTCCCCCGCATCTGTGCGATATGTTCGGTATCCCATCGGCTTGCTTCCATCACCGCTTTTGAACGGGCGTTTGAACTCAAGGTACCGCTTGCCACAAAATTGCTGCGCGAATTAATGCACTATGGTGAGATAATTGAATCTAATTCGCTTCATGTCTTCCTCTTGGCTTTGCCTGACTATCTTGGCTATCCCAATGCAATTGCAATGACCGACAAATATGCTGACCAGGTAATGCGTGGTCTGCGATTAAAAAAATTTGGCAACCGGATTATGGAAATAACCAGTGCCCGCTATACCCACGGTGAAAATCCTAATCTTGGTGGATTCTATCGCTGGCCAAGCAGAACCGAACTTACTGAAATTAAAAAAGAAGCCGAACGGCTATTACCCGATGGGGTTGAAACGGTTGAACTATTGCGTAATCTCCATTACCCGACTTCGATGGAGGAAGGTTTAATATTTATGTGTCTTAACCCACCAACTGAGACCTACGGGTTTACCGGTGATTCCGTTTTAATCTCCAATGGCGAAGAGAAACCGATTGATGACTATCGTAAAATCACCAACGAAAGGGTGGTTGCTCACTCCACGGCAAAACGGTGTCGCTATAACGATAAGCCTTATATTGTGGGCCCTTTAGCCCGGATGAATCTTTTAGGTGAACGATTACATGGTAAAGCCTCGGAGGCCTTTAAACGGTGTTACAGTCTAACCTGGGTCCGAAACCCGTTATATGCGAATCAGGCACGGGCGATTGAGATTCTCTTCTGTCTTGAAGAGATTCCCAAACTTGTTGACCGGTTGCTTGAAATGCCTCCCGCGGAGATTAAAGAACCAACTAAGAAATCGGGTAAGGCGGTTGGGGCAGTAGAGGCGCCGCGCGGAACACTTTACCATTACTATGAAGTCGCGCGCGGCTATGTGCGCAATGCCGATTTTGTGATTCCAACGACCCAGAACTTAGATGCGATGGAGCGTCATATCCAAGTGGCTTGCGAAAACTTGCTTGAAACCGAAAAGACCAAAAAAGAAGACATTGAACTACTCTTAGAAATGGTGGTGCGCTCCTATGACCCCTGTGTTTCCTGTTCTGCCCATCTCGTCAATATAACCTATAAAAAATAAAGACCGGTCGGGTTGACGCCAAAATTTAACGAATGAAGTGTCCACTCTGTAATCGGCGTAAAGGGATTCGTCATTGTCCGGCACTAAATTCTTTAATCTGTTCGTTATGCTGTGGCACCAAACGACGCCGAACTATTATCTGTCCAGACGACTGTGTTCATTTAATTGCCGGTCGGGAATATCAAGTCCAGCGAATAAACGATTTTGAACCGCTTGAAGAAATCCGTAAACTGAGTCCGGATTTCCTGAATAATATTGAACAGAGTATTATTTTAGTTCGGGATACCCGCTTTCGTAACCTTTTAGACCGCGAAGTAAAAGAAGGTTTAGAAAACTTATTAAAGACAATTGAGACCGCCGAGCGAAAGATTATTTACGAATATCGCTCAACCAACCCAAGGATTCAGATTGTCACTGACAGTGTCAAACAAATGATTGAAAAACAGCAAAAGGGTGAAGATGGTCTGCGTCCGGTATCGGTTGAGGAGACAAAAGCCTGTCTAATGGCAATAATTGTCACCCTCAGATCTTTAGTTAGACAAAATCCCGAATCTACGATATACTTAGATTTTATTCATCGATACACCCAAGGGATTATTCGAAAATCAATTAATAGTTTAAATCCACCCAAGGCAGGCAAGATAATTTATTAGCCCAATCCGTTCAATAAAGGATGTTACTTCTTTGAATTCGTAAAAGAGTTATTCTTTAAAGAACAGGGGAAATTAGAGGTTACCCTCATTTTTGGTAAGATTATTTTCGATGGAAATTGTGCTTTATTTCCATTTGACTCAATTATTTCAGTCCTTAGATGAAGTTAATTAAAAGAAACGAGAAATAGTAAGATCTTATTTAGATAAAAGATGGCACAAAAAGTCTGCAAAAGATAGTACTCCTACAAAGTTTATTTTCTAAAATGGACTGAATAGATAAAAGTTCGTCATTGTTAAATTAGAAATCAATCCACCTGTTAATCTTCTTTTCCTCCCGAATCCCGATTTGTCCAATCCGCCTTAGGCGGATGGACACACGCTCCGCGTTGCGGGAGAAGGGTCGAATTCAACTGAACTAAAAATTGGCCTAATTACTAACCTAATCCAAAGCCCATTACTGATTTTGTTTCCTAACCAATTAATAATGCCACTACTTAGCCTTGTCAGGAACTCAGTCCCCAAGATATGCCGAGGTCTATCTCCAAGGCATAAATCTCTTTAACCAGATAGGCTACCATCTATACCGCCACCTATACCGTATAGGGGCTAGCCCTACCCTAGCCCTCAATGATATGTCAAGTGTCTTTTGAGTTGAAAAATCAATGACTTAGATAATCCGCCTCAGGCGGATTAGAAATATTAAAGAAAGGGTATAAAAAACTTTAGAAATTTTAAAGTGACTTTAGAAAAATTAAAGAAAAATGGCGAAAAACTTTAAAAATATTAAAATTTCTTTGGATT
>Ga0207433_10006102_pt1 | contig 21109 bp, 16 predicted proteins | sample YelNatPaOPGAMG01_FD_187559 | JGI IMG/M metagenome (GOLD analysis project Ga0207433, IMG submission 187559) | Hot spring thermophilic microbial communities from Obsidian Pool, Yellowstone National Park, USA - OP-RAMG-01 (SPAdes) (version 3) | ecosystem: Environmental > Aquatic > Thermal springs... | reverse complement strand
ATCACCGTGTGCCTGCAGAAGTCATAACTATAAGCAAAGGTCCTTTTTTACCCATTCCTGTAATACGATAGAACATTGCAGGTCCATCACCAGTTTCATGCCAGGGATTTCCAGAGATAGGTTCATCCCCCAATGTATTGCTTGCCTCATAACCGATAACACCTGGAGTGTCACCAGGAGATACCCGCTGGTTTTGTAATGCCGGTGAATTTGGTGAGAATGGATTCCTGACATTATCCGGAAGGATGGAATTTGAACCATAAGGTGGGCTCATAAATTCAGCAACTCTCATATTTCCTTCTGGTCCCTGGATATTGGAATTCACAGTTGAAATCGTGGTCTCTAAATCCCCTGGATAACCACCACCTGAACGAATATTAAAATCCTCTAAGGTCACATGGAGGGTATGCATATTCTCTTTTGTAGAAGACTCTTTCGCCCTTGACTGCATCGTTACATAATTAGGAATTGCGACTGCAGCAAGTATGCCAATGATAACAACAACGACCATCAATTCAATCAATGTAAAACCTCTATTCTTCATAAAACCCCCTTTTTCATAAATTCTTTATATAAATTGTATCACCATTTATTATATCTTTTTCGGAAATTTTTAAAAAGATTGGATTATGATTATTTATTAAGACTTTATAACCTTCAGTATCACCTGTTGGATATGGAACTGTGACCTCAAAATTTCCTTTTTCATCTGTATTTAATGAATCAAAATAATTAAAACTTATACTGGGCAATCGCACCTCATAATTTATTTTTACCGCAAGATTGGGTTTTGTCCTTCCTTTTAAAACAGCACCTTTTACATATTCAAAGATAAGGACATTTTCAGAAAAGAATCTCAGCCGAAAATGGCGATAGGGTTCAAAAAAATTGTTTTCATAATAGAATCCAGTTCCAAGGCACATACCCAATCTATATGTAGTCGTAGATACACCATTAAGATTCGGCTCCATAATGGTTATAGGTTTATCAGTTTTGTCTTTTGTATAATATAAATTTAGAAAGTATTTGGGCTCAAGATTTAAATACTTAGATGCAAGGTATATATTTCGCATAATACCACTAATATATACATAGGAACAATTAAAATCTCTAAGCAAATTAACGGCATCCTGTTCTGATCGTGTAAGAAAAAATTGATTAACTTTGTGAAAATTGGGAACATCGTTACCAAAATTAGATGAACTTACTGGTTTCTGCCCCAGATATACGATATAATGACCACTGTCCCAGAAACACATAATTCCATATTGAGGCCTCTCCTTTGGTTTCAGAAGACTCCCTGCGTGTGGCAATGAATCATTAATATACTGACAGGCATTTATTTCATTGAAATTGGGGCTGGCGACTGCTCTTTTGTAACTTGAAAAATCAATGGTAACAAAACTTAGAATGAATGCTGCTGTGCCTGCGATTAATCCTATTCTATTTCTAAATAAATGATAAATTTTAAGCAATAAAACCGAAGTTAGCATGCTTAAAAATGGTACAAACCAGATTCCATATCGCCTGCCTGTAAAAGAAAGTAAACCAGTGAATAGACAAAAGACTACAAAGCATATGAATGATTTTTCTCTATTTTTCTTTTCTATAAATAATAATATTAGAATAAAAGGCCAAACATAATAGATGGGGCCAATTGTTCTTTTAACTGTGAAATTGTCAAAATAACCGCTTTGAATTATCAATGGTTGAAATTCAAGTATTGTCTTTAGCCAGGGGTCATTTTTCAATATGAAAAAAAATCCATTTAAGAAAGATTGGGACCGGAACAAAAGCAGTATCAATATTACAAACGAAAATATAAATGGTATGGCTAAAATCCATCTCCTTTTTAAAAAGTAACCGATCAATAGTATAAAACTTGCAATCATCAAAAGTGAAATATGCAAAAGAGAAAGCCCCCGATAACTGAATGGGCTATCAACATAATGGGTATTAATGCTGAATGGGAGGATTATTAGTAATCCTATAAGGAATGATATAAAACTGTCAAAATCTTTGTAAAATAATAAAATTAGAAAAGTTATACCAATGAATAGGATAGCACCCTGCCAGAGCAATAATGAAATCCCGAATGATAATCCTAATAATATCCATCTGTGAACTTCCTTAAGATCGTTTTTAGTAAGCATAAAGAAAATGAGTAATAGTCCAAAGCCCTCTGCAATATGATGGTCAAAGTATCCAAGTCGCGCGTAAAATGAAGTGACTGGTAGGCAGGCGGTAATGAATGCTGATAATAGTCCATATCCAGGACCAAATAAATTTTTTGCAATTTTGTATGTAAGCAAAACAACAAGAACACCCCACAATATGGGCATAATTGCGCATACCCATTCAATCTGAGTGGTATTTGGATGTCCAAAAAATAAAACATAAGATATAAAAGCAGCAATGAAATCAAAAAGCGGTGGCCAAATACAATAACCACCTGTGGGGTATGATATATAATAATCAAAAGTTGGTAAATTGGGGAAATTATTTACAGTTATTATAACACGACGGGCATGATAAAATGGGTCAGGTGTAAAAAAAAGCGTATGCCCGGCATTTTTAATATCCAGATAACCCGGAATAAACCACGATCCACATCCAATTATGATTATCAAAAATAAAATAATTTTTTCAGTGGATAAGCACCTCATCAATAAACCATCCTTTCTCGGTCAAACGAAGCCTGTCTCCAGTCTTGAAATATTTAAAACAACTGTCTTTCAATGAATAGAACCTAACCACATAATATATTTCACAGATTGTTTTATTGATCATCTTTTTTGAAATTATGGAATCAACACGCAGAGATTCTATCCGCTCTGGTATGGGATATATCAAGGATGAATCATAATATTCTTCCTTATGGGCTTTGAAACAACGGAGTGCATTCCTGTAGTCTCGGACATTAAGATAAGTCCAATATCTGTAGATGGTGCTTTCTGGAGGTGCACCAGATTGTGCAGATACCTGCTCTTCTTTTTTACAATTAAGGGAAATAACAATTAAAAATCCTATAAAAATATTCTTAATCATCGTTATTTAAATAAAAAAGGCTGACAGAAAGTTTAAATTTCTGCCAGCCTTATGATAATAAAATATCTTACTTTGCCACACCAGGCGTCAGTGTAAGTGGTAGCACACCTTTCGCTCCAACACCATAGATACGGTAAGAAGGCGCAGCATTAGTGACAGTCAAGGTATCTGCATAGAATGAAATTCCTACATTGGCTGCTGAATAGGTCGGTATACCATCATCCACTGCGTTGTTAGAAGGATAGAATGGATTTCTCACATTGTCAGGCAGAATTGAGTTATTTCCATAAGGTGGTATTTTAGCCTCAGCAACACACATATTTGCATCAGGACCAGTGGTAGGATATGCACTATTTATATTACTTACCGTTGTATTCAGGTTGGCAGGATATGCATCTGCACCCCTTGTATTAAGGTCTTCTACCGAAGTCTGGAGTGTGTGCATATTGTTCTTCAGAGATGATTCTTTTGCCCTCTGTTGCATCGCCATAAAGTTCGGAATTGCGATCGCAGCCAGAATACCGATGATTACGACCACGACCATCAATTCAATCAGGGTAAAACCCTTTCTCATTGTAACCTCCTTGTTTGCCCTGCATAGCAGGGCACGCAGAACCCGCAGAGAAACCGCGGATTATGCGGATGGTTAAAGGTTATTAAACCATTTAACCATTTTTTATTTAACCCGCATCGTGCCCTGGAACAGGAATGGTTGCATAGCAACCCGATATGTAACCTCACTCTAATCCTCTTCAATTTCAGAAGAGGGAAGAATCGGTTTATGGGCTTTAGGGCACTTATCAATATTGCCAAATCGCATTATCACTTCGTTTACAGTTTCGTTTCGCTCGCGTAAATCGTTATCGCAAAGCCCAGTTTCAATTTTTGACACCGAAAGGTGTCTTTACACTTCTACCCCCAAGATAGTCAATTATAACTATCTTAAAGGAATTGTCAATAGTCTTGTCAAAGACCATATGGCTCATTTTATCACAAGCCACTATTATTATATGCAAAAATCGTGCCTGTTTGCCAATAAAAAAGTCTTGTTATTTCATAGCTTTTTTATTGCCCGACTGTCTCATTTTTGTTTCTCTGTCTCATTTTGCGACACTTAAGTCTCGTTTAGATATATTTTTAGCTTCTACTTCTTTGCCTTCTTTTCCGCACCCTTCAATTTCCTATATAATGTTGCCCTGCTTATTCCCAATCTCTTGGCAGCCTCTGTGATATTTCCATTACATTCCTTCAATGCCCTCTTTATCTCGTTATCTTCGAGTTTCCTCAATGGTTCAATCTGCCCCCCTGGCAGATTTATATGTTCTGGTTTAATATAATAGGTATCAGCAAGGACTGCTGCCCGCTCTATTATATGTTTCAATTCCCGCACATTTCCAGGCCAGGAATAATTCTGCAAAACCTCAATCGTTGACTTCATCAATCTCTTCTCACCAAGGTTCTCGTGCTCACAAATGGATTTTAAAAAATATTCAGCAAGCAGAGGAATATCTTCTTTTCTCTGACGTAATGGAGGAAGGGTAATGGGTATGACATTCAACCGATAATAAAGGTCTTCACGGAATCTCTTCTGTTTCACCTCTTCATAAAGGTCCTTGTTCGTTGCAGCTATGAGACGGACATCAACCTTTATTGGCTTTGTTGAACCCAATGGCACAATCTCCCTTTCTTCGAGGAGTCTTAATATCTTCATCTGGATAGAACTCGGTGCATCACCGATTTCATCAAGAAAGAAACTACCTTTATTTGCCGCAAGGAATAATCCATCTTTATCATTCGTTGCACCGGTGAATGCACCTTTTTTGTATCCGAATAATTCACTTTCAAGGAGTGTCTCAGGAAGCGCTGCACAGGATATTGTAATAAAATTATAACCTGCCCTTTTTGACCTGTGATGAATCTCCCGGGCGATCAATTCCTTACCTGTTCCTGATTCTCCAAGTATCAAAACCGTTGTATCGGTCTGGGCAATCTTATCAACGAGATTTAATATATTCTTCATCACCTTACTTTCACCAACTATCTCAATCGGCTTTTCTTTTTCTTTCCTTAAATTTGCCCTTATACGATTGAGTATCTCATCAATGCCAAATGGTTTTAAGATATAATCGCTTGCCCCATCCCTGAGTGCATTTATAACTGATTCCATTGAACCATAGGCAGTGATGAATATAACAGGAAGGGTTGGATACATTGACCTCACATTCTTTAAAAACTGGAAACCATCCATTCCCGGCATCCTTATATCACTAATTACACAATCAAATTTTTCCAATTTTAGTTGATTTAATGCATTCCTTGGTTCGGTGGTCGCAAAAACATCATAACCATTCTCCTGCAATGCAAAAGAAAGCCATTTTAAAAGGCTCTCTTCATCATCAAGTAATAAAATCCGAGGTTTCATATAAGAGCAAATAATTTAACCAAGTTATTTTTTTCTTCTTGCAAAAACTTCTTCAAGCACAAGTTTGAATTCAGGGATAAATACAAATTCCCTCAGGTCACCCTTTATCCTCAGGCTCATATCAGGATTGATTGAGATTTTGGCAAAATTCTTTAATCCCAATCTGTATGAAAATGCGATTTTATGTTCATTAATCTTATTTAAATACCAGGGATTGTAAGCATAAGAAAAACCTATGTTATTCTTTCCGCCTGCTACTTTAAAACGATTCACTGTATTTGCATCATCCCCGAATGAATGTTCGTAAAATAATGCCACATCCCATTCTCGTAATCTGTGTTCAATCCCGAAACCCAAAACCTGGGGTAGATCATAGGTTGTATCATTCTGAGATTTCTCCATATTCAATCTTCCCAGTCCTTCGTAATAACAGGAGATGATAAATAGTTGCAATCCAGCACTGAATATCCTGCCATTATTCCTGTATGAAAATGTGTCTGATATAGAATAGCCTCCTATTGTATAATTCCATACTTCTCTTGCACTCCCATATAAATAAGAACCACGGAAAAAAACCTCAGCAAAGTTTAATCTCTGATTCAACTGGAAATACATTTCTTCAATTCCACCGCGTCCCTGAACATACATCTTTAGATTTTCAATCTCGCTGTAAATATCAAATGACTGATTGAATCGTTCCTGACTGCCGAAGGAAAAAACCAGACCCCTGTAGACAGGAATTCTCAGATTGAGTAAAAAAGGATTTGTCCAGAATAACCCACGGAAATCACTCCCTTTATTTAGTATATTAAATTCAGGATTGAGTGAAAATTCAATCTGAGCAATACTTAGATTTCCATAAAAAGCGCTTTTGAAAATCCCCTGGTCCTGGCCAAGCCCTTCTATAGAAAAAACCGATGCGGTAAATATTGAAAGTAAAATGGTATTCATTTTTTCACCACAATCTGTTATTTGTTATTTGAAATTTTTCCATTCTATCTCTCCTCAGGTGGTCTTATGTATCCCACTTTTAACTGATGAGAACCCGTCACCAATTCAATATTGGCGATATCATAATTCTCCGGTGATAAATATATAAACATTCCAAAATTTGAATCAGGATACTCAATGATGCGCTGGACATACTGGACAACATCAAGGGTGAAAATTGTATCACTCAAGGCGAACTTTTTCAATGCAATCTGAGAGCTGAGTTCGGTATCAAATCCTGTGAATGGCTTTTTAAGATACTTTACCCCGATTTCAATAGAATCGCGCATTCCATAATGATTCAATGCCTTAAATGTCAATTCACCGTATACCGCCTTAGTATTATTGAGTAATGTATCATAAGTAAATTTTACAAAATTCCGAAATGACACACCACTACCAAGCCAGTTTTCCCAGTAATTGGGAAGTGTATCTATCTGAATAATATGACAATCTGCCTGGAGCGGCGCTGAATTTATAACACCATTCTTCACAAGTTGTAAACGGGGTGATTTTCCTGATTCCCTTGCATAGAGAGCACAGAAACCAGTATCTTCAGGAATCAAAATAATTCCCTTGCCATTCCTTATCTTTCCAAGGTCTATGTAATTAAAATAGACCACACAGGAATCACCCTTTATCTCACCCCATCTCAAAGAATCAACTTCAAAATCTCCCCCTGGATTTGTCCAGAGTTCTGTATTATCTTTTTTATACCAGGTTGCTTCAGTTTCAGAGAATTCATTTGTCAAAACATAGATACTGAATTTCAATGTATCATTATGGAAATTATTGTTTTTAAAGAGTGTCAGTTTTATCTGATCAAGTCCCTGATATGATGTATCAGTCAAACTAAATTTTAAGATTACCCGCGATTGATACTTACTATCTTTTCCCAGTATGAGATTCTGGGAAGTCCCAAGTGGAATCGCCTTTGACTCAGTAAATGAAACATACAAAGGTAGATTTATCGTGATCGCCTCAAAATATCCGCGTTCATTTAATTCTTCTTCACCTAATGGCAATTTATTGCAGGCAAATAGAAATAAAATCAGGATAATCCATAATCTTTTCATATAGTAAATATAACGAATTTTTTCCTTATGTCAAGAAAAAAACAGATAGCAATTAATGCCCCGATACCCGGTTCTGAAATAAAAATCGTAAATATAACGAATCCGCTATTTTAAAAGCAAGACCTTCTTAATAAAAATCTTATCTAACAACCCAAACTTGAAGAAGTATATACCGCTATTCAATCTTTCAGGCAGTTTTAGAATTTTAGATTTTCCTTCTAACACTGTATTAAATACTACCCTTCCTGTGGCATCATATATGGTTAAAGGACAATTATAATCACCACCAAAATTAATCTTTAAGATTTCTTTACAGGGATTGGGAATTATTGTGATTCTGAATATATTATCAACATCATTTTCTTCCATACCAAGTATTGCCTTCAGTGCATTCCAGAGATTCAATCTACCCCAGCCATAGTTATTATTGGGATATGGGAGGCCAGAAGAAGGATGGTCTGCGTTATCAAGGAGCAGGTTATAAAGTCGGGTAACACTCAAATCAGGTTTTGCCTGACAGAGGATTGCTATGCCACCAGCACAAGCAGGATTGGTAAAGGAAGTTCCATTCATAATAGCATAACCACTGCCTGTAAAGCTTGACCTTATCCCTACCCCGGGTGCAGCAATATCTGGTTTTATTCGATTCCAGTCACGCCTGAACCAGTAAATTGTATCATTCCAGGGTGGTTGATCCGGTGCAGGACCGCGTGCAGAGAAAGATGCAATAACATCGCTTGAATCTGTTGCACCACAGCCCATAACAACCGGGTAATTCCCTGGTGCAGAACAAGTTCCCTGGCCTGGCCCACCTGAACCAATTGACCAGATTCCAAGAATACCTATTGATTTCCAGGTCAAACAAATATTCCAGAAATGGAGGTCAGTTGTACTCCCACCCCAGGAATTTGATACTGCCCTTATATCAACACCTGAATCTACTTTCAAATCCGCAATCCACTGCATACCAGCATCAATCCATACATACTGGCCAGCCCCATTCTGGTCAAATACCTTTGCAACGACGAGTTTTGCACCGGGTGCTACACCAATGTCTTCGTTGAAAGGACCTAAACCATCACCACCACAGATAATTCCTGAACAGAAGATACCATGGCCATTGTCATCATAAGGTTGTGCCTGTGCATTGACACAATCCCGCCAGTAACCACTCCATTTTCCCTGGAGCGCAGGATGGGTAAAATCACAACCTGTATCCGTGATACCTATTAATATGTCTTGACCAGTGTAGCCTTCATTCCAGCAGGAATCAGCCATAATCTTTCTGATGTTCCATCCCGGGGTTCTGGCATCTGATCTCTTCTCATTTTCAGGTATCTTTACAATTCCATTATGCAAAATATATTTGATATCCTCCCTTTTGAGCAATTCAGATATGACCCTTTTTGATACAGTGATATGGAGACCATTGAATACCCAGAATTGCCTTATCTCAAATACCTCATCAGGGAATTGGTATAAATAATCAACCAAGTCCTGCTGGCTGTTGCGGGCAATCTCTTTAAATATCTGTGCCTTTTCTCTTAATGGTAGATTGTCCACTGCCTCATAGGGATAATCAGCATTCATTACAATAATAGCAGTTATCCTCTCTCCAGATTGAGCGTTCTGTAGTTGAAATTTCAATTCAGGAGTGATCAAAATCGAAGAAATAAGCATTAATAAAATCCCTGACATTGTGCCTCCTTTTTATAATAATTATAATGAATTTTTTGTTTATGTCAAGGGACAAAAAGTTAAATTTCAAGTCCCAAATCCCAAATTACAAATTCAAAACTATTACCTCAATACTGGACTAAAGTCCCTACTCCAATCATAAACAGGGGTTATAAGGGGTGATAAAGGGTGATCAGGGGTTATTAAGATCGTTAATCGTTATGCGGTTTCGCAACCCGCCATCCGCCACACAATATCGCGGAAGTGTGGCGGGTATCGTCTATCGGCAATAGGTGACGTTCGAAAAATTACGAATATCTTTACCTTTAATGACGAAACAGGCATCGTAACCATAACCATCTACCGAAGTAGTATCGCTGTCTCAACCTTCTCATACCCATCCGCCTCTAAACGCACAAAATAAACTCCAGAGGCAAGTCTACGCCCTAAATCGTTGGTTCCATCCCAGACAATCGTTGACCGTTCACCGTTTACCGTTAACCGAGAAAAATCACGCACCATTCTGCCAGTCGCATCATAAATCTTCAAATTTATATCCGGTATCCTGTATCGTGTATCCTGTATCATGTATCCTGTATCGTGTATCTTGTATCGTGTATCTTGTATCATGTATCTGATTACAGTTTTTTTCCTGAATGGATTCGGATGCACAGAAAGGGCACATTCTTTTAAATCTCCGTTTCTATCCTGCTCACCGACAGCAACCTGGCTCACATAGACCTTTTCCAGACAGGAATAATCACCCCATCCCCAGGCTGTATTATAACCACGCACATAGTAATAATATTCGCCCAATGGATGATTGGTGAATTGATAGAGTGTATCGGGTATACTATTGGAGATAGTATTCACACTTCCAAAAAGGCAGACCGGACGGATATCATCAACATAAAAACCACCGTTCTGGGCTGAGCCATCATACATCGTGCGGAACCTGAAATATACTGATTTTCCAACCCAGTTAGCAAGGGAATATGCCTTCCTTACCCAGGATGTCTGGGTGCCAGTAAATCTTGTTGTATCAAGATTGAACCATTCCTTTGTATTCTCTGAAACCTCAACGACTGTGACATCATAGTTATTCTCAAGATTATAGTAACACCAGAATGTGAATGAATCTCCGGGCTGGACAAGATAGGGATGCAATGTCCTTACTGCATAGTTCATATTTGCCGAATCACCCGACCATAGACTACGGGTCGGAGAATGGGATTGTGTAGTTGATATCCGGTATCCCTGTAAGACCCATCTATTAGTGCCAGATTCAAGGCTATCAGTCTTTATACTCGGGTTTGAAAGCCTGACAAGTTCCCACTGGGTAGGATGATTGTCATAGGTATTCTTTGGATGCCAGAAGATGGTAAAATTCTGTGGAACAGTATCAAGTGGATAAATCTGGGGCGGCGGAACAACCCCTTCAGCAACGAGTATCAAAGAATCGGAAAATCCTGCAAGATATTTTGCTGCCTTAAAGACCTGTCTTGAAATAAAATCAAGGTTTGCCACAGGTTCATAGAATGCAGTTCCAATCTCTGCACCGTAAAAGAGCGATGATAATCCATTGACATAATGATTATATCCATAGACCCAATCACGGGCATTGCCACAGGTCGGATAAGGATTATTGTATGATTGTCCTGGTGTGTATGTTCCACCACCCACCCTCTGCATCATACCCGCCATATAATTACCCTTTGCTGTATAAAGTGAAGCATCAGGTGTTCCTCCTGCCTTATATCCCCAGGGCCACATCACCTGTTCACCATAACTGTGCAAAGAGAATCCTGTTGTAATATTATGCTGGCGGATGAACACTGCATAGGAACGGACTTCATCGCCAGAGAATCCATAAGCACCACAGAATGTCTGGTCTGAAGGATAATGTGAAACCTGGCTTTCATCTGCTGCGCCCCAGTAGCCATCAACCTCACCATTGCATGCACCAGAATAATTACGGTTACAATCGGTTCCGATCGCTCCACCAAAAGGTTCTCTGTTTTTGCGCCATCCACCCTGATAATACTGCCAGTCATAGACATAGCCATCAACATTGATGACCGGAAAACAATAAATCTGTGTAGTATTAATGATTTCTGTAATTTCCGGGACCACATTATAAGAACGGAGCATTGAGTCAGCAAAGAATAACACTGCCTGGGGAGTTGCCCACTCCCTTGAATGATGGCATCCATCTATAGAAAAATTAGGTTCAAACTCATCAAGATTGACATTATCCGAAATCTTTACCCCATATATCCATCTTCCTTCATAGGTGCGCAATGGCAATGAATCCATCTTGCAGAGTGCGGGATAATTCTGGCAAAGGTGTCTTAGAGAATCTGTAATCTGTGCATAGGAAAGATAATTGCCCCTGACCTTCTCTTTTTCCAGTTCCAAACTGTAAATCGTAACTTCATAAGGTAAGCCTGAACCAATGACCCGGTCAAGCCCTTCCCGGTCAACGACCAGGTCATACCACTCACCATATCTACCTGCGCAAATCTCCAGGGGCTTACCAGGAATCTTCTGGAGTTCTTGCCAGGAAGGAACATAGACCCGCACAACCTCCTGGCATATCAAAAGGTTCAAGACTAAAGGAAATATAAGCATATTACCCCCTTTTATTCAATCTTTACAATTTTTTTGATTATTTTTTTGTTATCCAGATCTATACGAACAAAATACACGCCCTTTGTGAGGTTTCTGGTGTCAAGAACATTATTCACTGACTTATTCTCCAGCACCACCCTTCCATTTATGTCATAAATCTTGAAATACAATTTTAAATCTTCGCCAAAATCCACACCCTCAATTTTGATAAAATCACTAAATGGGTTGGGCGTAATTTTTAAAGAAGAAAATGCGTTTCTATCAGAACTAAAAATCCCTGTTTCATAAAGGGTTGTGAGTTTCAGACAGTCCACACTATCACCGGCATTGTCTTTTAATACCAGGCGGATTACATAATTCCCCGGATTTAAACCTGCAGTATTCCAGTAGCACAGGGTATCGGTTCTCACCTCATTTGTGCAACTATCACTTATCGGCAGCCAATTTGTATCATCTTCTGTCCTGTAAAAGACCTGGTAATAACCAAAATCAAGTGGTTGATACGGACCCCTATCAATCCAGGCAGAACCCATAATAGGGATTATATCATTGGTATTTCCGCTATTTGGACCGGTTATGGATAAAACGAAAACAAGGGATGTATCAGATGGTATCGGTTCAAGGGGGAACATAGTATTAACCAAAAGCATTATTGATGAACCAGTTGCCCAGATATTGCCCCAGGGAAGGGCAGAGTAACCAATAATGCAGATACTATGCCCCTTTGAAATAATATCTGCGGAAATGCTTGAAAGCACTGTGATTAGAAATGCATTGTCACTTGATCCCAGATGACCGCCAGTGCCATCACAAAATGCATTATGAATATATACATAACTATTTCCATAGGCGCAGAGCTCACCAAATATTGAACTATAGACTTCTAAAGAAACCGTATCAAAAGGATAGATATTCCAGGTCTGGACTGTAGTGTGTGTGAGATGGTAATTACGGTCCACCAGGGGCAGTGTATAATCCTCATAATATAAACCATTAACCAGTCCTGAGAGGGATAGAGAATCAGCCCCACCAAGTAATAATCCTGTCACCCTTAATAAAGAACTATCTATCACTACATCTGAGCCCTCAAGCGGAATTGCTGCCCACATACAGTTGGTTGAACTATCAATCTCAATATGATAACCAATACCCTGGATATTCCCCAACGTAGAATCAATAAAAAAACCATTTACCAGTGCACCATCAGGAAATTTAATATCAATTATTGAAGACTCTGGAAAGAAATACCAGGAAAGAAAATTATCAACCCGATTGAATCGTGCAAAACAATTATCAGCAAAGAGCCATTCACCAGTGATACCGACATTATTTAAATACACATTTGCCCGACCACTCACCATTGCAGTGGTCCAGTCAAAATTTGTTGTATTCTGGATTACTACCCTTGAAAAATCATCTGTTGAAAATCCGAATGGAAATCCATTATACCGTGTTTTTGAGTTTGTAAGTATAAATTCTGCGGAATCAATGAGTGTAATCCCATATTGATAAATATAATCCTGTAAGAATTTTAAATAACTTGAATCCGCAAGGAATTTGCCTTGATTAAGCACATAGATATTGCCCTCAAGATTAAAATCTGCATTCTTCAGTCTTAGGACGCCATCATTGATAACAAAGATATTGCCCGCATTATAAAAATATCCATTGATTAATAATGTTTCGCCAGGGGCATCACCGATTATAATATCAGCACGGCCATCAAACTCGGGCAAAGTTCTTTCATAATGTAAAAAATTTTTAAAATTTATTCTGGTTATAGCATTACAATGGGCTAATGCAGTTATCGGTTCTTTGTAAAATTTGTTCATTGAGGAGATAGACATATCAATTTTTTCCTGAGGGAAGAGGTTAAAGAATTGAAAGAATAGTATAATAATCATCAGTCACCCCTTTTTATTTAAGAGTATAGAAAAATAATCAAAGAAGTCAAGAGAAAAATAAATTATATCATCAGGCGTTTGATCAGAATGGTTGCATAGGTGCCAGGAGGGAGTATAAAATTCAACAAAATCTTTTTCTTGCCTTGATAAATTTCATCATCCCGTGGTTCACCAATCGTAAGACCCTGGGGCAGAACTACTGCTGATCGGCTAAAGGGTTTGAATCTTACACCCCGAAACCTGAGTTTATTCAATTTGAAATATCTTAACTGGATTTTTTCCTTCTTTAATACCTCTGAAATCAACCTGCCGCAAAAACCCTTTAAATCAGTCTTTTCATTCAACATAGGTATCTTTAAATCCTTGATAAGATCAAAATTTTCTGGTTGCTTGTAGAATGCAAATCTGCCATAGGCATAAGGAAGTTCAATTATATCCTTCTGTGTCTCCTTTATGACCAAATAAAGGGTTTCATTGAATAGGTAAGACTGATATGCAAGCAGATACAGGTTTAGCATATCTGGCTCAATCTGTTTGATTGCATTCTTAAAATCTTTGGGATTATCCTTTAAATAGGTAAGAATCTTTTTAAATTCCCTTGGTGCATTCTTTAAACACCCATCCCATCTACCCCAATTTTCCGCACAGAATCTTTTAAATTCTTTTGTTTTCTTCCCATCCTCTTTATAAGGAAAGCAGAGCAAAGATTTCAATGCACCCTGGAAATGACCCAGCATCAGGAATTTTGCAAAGAAACCCTGCCCGTGTCTTGCTGAACCAAATCTCTGTTCATCAAAGTAATTTGGAAAACCAAATTTTTCTATCTGGGGATAATTATCTAAAATTTTTTTAATTTCCTGCTCAGTAAGGGAGCGCATAACCAGAGAAAATCTATTCCCTTCCAAAACTGCGGATGAAACCGGCTTTGGAATTTTCCCCACAGGAACGAGTGTGAAATTCTTTTCTTCAATAACCTTATCAAAATCTCCAGCAAATGAAAGATACTGGGTGGCGAAAGAATATCTATCCTTTAATCCTGCCCGGGAAAATCTGTTTTTTGATACATTAAGTTTTCGGGCAACAAAATCAATTACATCAAGGGTATTCCAGTATCTTTTCTGGAGTTTTAATAATGTAAAATTTCCTTTTGCACAACAGGGCAAATTTATGATTTCTTCAACTATGAAATCTTCAGGTCTGACCTTTATCTTCACCCTTTTACCGATTCGGGCAAGCAGACATTTCTATAATTCCTGTGTGGCTGCGATCTCTTTTCTAAAACTGAAGTTTAAAAGAAGGAGCGGTAATATCTGTATCGGCAACCGTTTGCCCAATTTCAGCAAACGAAATAGAACCTCGTCAAATCTATAAAATTCACGCCACATTTTATCAACCTCTTCTTTTAATTTTTCTGCGGTCATCTTTAATGGTTTGAATACAGCATTACCTGCATCATACTTTGCCCAATCAAAGTTAAAAATTCTATTCTCTTTTACCAACCTCTGGAAAAGGGCTGTCCCGGGATAGGGTGTTAATATTGAAAATTGTGCAAGGTCCAGTTTAATTCTTTTTGCAAATTCTAATGTCCTCTGGAATATTGATTCATCCTCGTTATCATTGCCCAGAACAAAGGCACCCAGCACACCTATTCCTTCATCATGTAATCGGGCAATGTTATCCTTGAATTTCTGTGGTTTCTGGAATCCCTTATGCATCTGCACCAGGGACTCAGCATCAGCAGATTCAAGACCGATAAAAAGTCCTTTACAACCACTCCTTGCTGCAAGATGTAGCAAATCAGGGTCATCAGCAATGTTTATTGAAGATTGAGCCATCCATATAACACCCTCGTATTTTAAGGCATTAAATAACTTCCGTGCATATATCCTGTTGCCGAAAATATTGTCATCAGAAAAACCAATAAATTTTGATTTTAAACTTCTTATTTCTTTTATTACACATTCAACCGGTCTTGTTCTGAACCTGCCACCAAAAAATCTGGTGACACTACAGAAATTACAATTGAAAGGACAACCACGGCTCGTTTGAACCAATGCAGTGAATAAATAACGCGCTTTATTGAATAAATCGCGCCGGGGAATGCTTATTCTGGCAAGGTCTGGAAAATCTGTATTTTTATAAAATTTTTTTAATGCCTTTTTCTCAAAATCCCTTATCACACTTTCCCATATACCCTCAGCCTCGCCAATAACCACAGAATCTGAATGCTGCAATGCCTCTTCAGGTAGCGCTGATGGATGGAGTCCACCAAGAATGACCTTCACACCCCTACTTCTGAACCTATCTGCAATCTCATAGGCATGGGGAGCGAATCTTGTAAGAACTGTTATTCCAACAAGATCTGCCGGATAATTATAATCAATCGGTTCTATTGCCTCATCAAGAATTTTTATATTTACATAATCAGGTGTGGCTGAGGCAACTGCCGCAAGTGAGAAAGGAGGTAACTGGAATACCCTGCCCTGCATTCCCCTTCTCTTTTCATCCACTATTGCAGGTGCGATCAGCAATAGATTCATATCAGCCTCTCAACTCATTAACGATTTTTTTCATTAAGGAATCATCTATCGGTCCTATTGCAGTGATGGCATATTTTTTTAAATCAAGATATTCTTTTGTTAAATCATCAATCTCCTTCTTTCCAATCCCTCTTATCTTATTCACAACCTCTTCAACCGGAATAATTTTATTCAGATACGAAACCTCCCTGCCAATCCTTAACATCCGATTTGTGGAATTCTCAAGGCTCAATAAAAAATTTCCTGTTATATAAGTCTTTGCAATCTCAATCTCTTCTGGGCTAAATCTATCTGAATAAATTGAACCAAAGATTTTTTTCAACGCCTTTATAATCTCAAATAAATTTTTTTTATCAGCACTCAAATAAAATCCAATGATGCCACAATCACAATAAAAATCAACAAATGAATGGACATCATAAACCAAGCCCTTCTCTTCCCTTAATCCCTGGAAAAGGCGTGATGACATTCCACCACCCAGCATTGTGCTTAAGAGTAAGACAATATGCCTCTGTTCTGATAAATAAGAGACCGCGGGCATACCAAAACATAAATGGACCTGAGATATATCTTTACGGGTCTGGTGGATCTCTCCGGGTAAATATGCCCCTGGTGATTTCCGTTTCAATAAAAAAGATCCTCCCCTGCCAAATCTTTTCTGGGCAAATTCGACCAGTTCATCCAGGTCGAATTTGCCGCTTACTGCAACAACCATTGGACAGTTCAATAAATCTTGATAATGATTTTGAACATTCTTTATATCGAGTGCTGATACCGATTCTATAGTTCCAGCAATCGGCATTCCCATTGGATGCTCTCTAAATAAAACCTCAAACAAAAGGTCAAATATATGTTCAGCCGGGTCTTCGTTATTTGATTTTATCTCTTCTATAATCACAGATTTTTCCCGGACAAACTCTTCACCACCAAATTTTGATTCAAGTAAAATCTCGCTTATGAGCTCAAAAACCTTTATTAAATGTTCTGAAAGAAAACGACTCACAATCACAAGACTTTCCTTGGTTGTAAATGCATCAAAGGAACCGCCCAAGCCCTCAATCAATCGCACAATCTCCAGTGCGGACCGCTTTGAAGTGCCCTTGAACAACATATGTTCAATAAGGTGTGTGATTCCATTGTTGTCTTTATTTTCATCCCGCGAGCCATAGTTCAGAAATAGTCCCAGGGCGAATGAATAATATTGAGTTAAGGGCTCAGCAACAATTTTTATATTTGAATTTATATTTTGAATAATTACTGATTCTGTTACTTGCGCTGCCAATCTTCACCCACACGCATTAAATTTATCCTTCCCATCTCATCAATCTCATATACTTTTACTACTATCTCATCACCGATCTTTACTACATCCTCAACCCTGCGCACCCTCTGCCGGCTGAGTTTTGAAATATGTAAAAGTCCTTCTTTTCCAGGTAATATCTCAACAAATGCACCAAAATTTGTAATCCTCGTCACCTTGCCTTTATATGTCTTCCCTACTTCAGCCTCCTGGACAATTCCCAGGATTTCATTTTGTGCCCTTTTTACAAGTTCAGGATCAGCACCTGCTATCGTGACCTTACCATCATCAGTGATATCAATCTTCAAATCAGTTTCACCAATGATACGCCTTATCACCTTGCCACCCGGTCCAATGACCTCACCGATCTTCTCTTTGGGAATAGAAAAGGCAAGGATCTTTGGCGCATATTTTGAAAGATGGCTCCTTGGCGAACTGATTGTGCTACTCATTATCTTCAGGATATTCTCCCTTGCCTCTCTTGCATAATCAAGCGCCTGTCTCAAAATATTTATATCCAAACCCTGTATCTTGAGGTCGAGCTGGATTGCAGTAATTCCATCCTTTGTTCCTGCAACCTTAAAATCCATATCACCATAATGGTCTTCATCTCCTATTATATCGACCAATAACTCATACTGCGCACCCTCTTTCACCAGCCCGATTGAAATTCCGGCAACTGCGGTCTTTATCGGCACACCTGCATCCATCAATGCTAAAGAAGCGCTGCATACACTCGCCATTGAAGATGAGCCATTGGATTCAAGAATATTTGACACAACCCTGATTGTATAAGGAAATGCCTCTTCTGAGGGTAAGACCGGCAATATTGCCCTTTCTGCAAGTGCGCCATGCCCAATCTCTCTTCTACTCGGTCCCCTGATCGGTTTCACTTCACCGGTGGCAAAAGGTGGGAAATTATAATGGAGCATAAATGATTTTGTCTCTTCACCATAGATTGCATCTATTCGCTGTTCATCGCTCTTTGTTCCGAGCGTGGTGACTGCAAGGCTCTGGGTCTGACCACGGGTAAATAAAGCAGAACCATGGGTCCTGGGTAAGACACCAATCTCACAGGATACATTTCTTATATCCTTAAGCCCCCTTCCGTCAAATCTCTTTTTCTCTTCAAGAACCATATTCCTCATTCTTTCGGCAATCATTTTCTCAACGACATATCTAACCTTTGTTTCAATATCTTCTATCTCTTTTTCAGAAAATTTTTCAACAACATTTTTAATCAACTCATAGGTTGCTTCCTGCCTTGCCTTTTTCTCTCTGAAAAGGAATATTTGATTTAAATCATTGCCGACCTTATCCTTGATTTCATTCGCCAGTGTTTCATCCACGAATGGTTCGATTATCTCAATCTTCTCTTTACCGATCGCCTCCCGCATTTTTTCTTCGATCTCAATTATCCTTATACATTCATTATGGCCTGCTTTGATCGCACCGATTATCTCTTCCTCTGTTGCCTCTCTGGCACCACCCTCAATCATCACCACGGCATCCCTGGTTCCGGCAATGACGAGATTGACCCTGCAATTTTCTTGCTGGGCAAGCGTGGGATTAATAATGTAATTTCCGTCGAGCAGTCCTACCCTTACACCTGCAACCGGAATTGTAAAAGGAATCTCTGAAACCAACAGTGCGGTTGCAGCACCGGTTATTCCCAGAATATCTGCATCGTGTTCAACATCTGAAGATAATAGATAGGCTATGATCTGAACCTCATTTCGGAAATCAGGGGGAAAGAGCGGTCTCAATGGCCTATCAATGAGCCTTGAAGAAAGAATTTCGTTATCCGATGGTCGCATCTCTCTTTTGATAAAACCACCCGGGATCTTACCTGCAGCAAATGAAAGTTCCCTGTATTCAACGGTCAGGGGTAAAAAATCTACTGTCTGGTCTACTTCTGGATTATAGTTTACGCAAACAAGAACAACGGTATCACCATAAGAGATAAGAACTTCGCCTGCTGATTGACGGGCAACCCGTCCGCTCTCAAGACGCAAATTTTTTTCACCAACTTTTAACTCGACCGAATACAATTTACCTTCTCAAACCGAGTGTCTCAACGATCTTAAGATAACGGGCTTTATCTTTCCTTAAAAGATAATTAAGATGGCGTCTTCGATCATTGACCATCTTAATCAATCCCTGCCTTGAATCCTTATCCTTAGGGAACTTTTTTAAATGTTCGGTAAGTATCTTTATCCGTTCACTGAGCAGTGCAATCTGCACCTCAGGTGAGCCGGTATCTTTTTCATGCCTCTTGAAACTACCTATCAATTCCTGTTTTTTCTCTTTAATCAGTGCCATTTCTCTGTCTCCTTTCTAATCTTCATCATATTTAATTATCCACATTTTTTTAAAAAAGTCAAGATGTTTGAAGATATTGACTTCAAAAAAAATCTGATTAAATTATTTTATGCATATATTTTTAAGCGATGCCCATATCCGCAGGGACGATAGTTACCGTGCAAGACTGCTGATGAAATTTTTAAATGAAATAAAATATGATTTAGAAAATCTTTTTATCGTGGGCGATATGTTTGAATTCTGGTTTGAATACAATATCGCTTTACCAAAGGATTATTTTAAAATCCTTGCAACATTTTTTAATCTTCATGAGCAAGGGATAAAATTGCATTATATACTCGGCAATCATGAAGTTATGACCGGTGATTTTTTAAAAAATTTAGGATTTTTAATATATCCAAATGAAGCAAAGATTGAACTGGATGGTAAGAAAATTTATATTACCCATGGCAACAGGATTGACCGCAGGCTCTGGACTATACTCTGGGAAAATCTATTGACCTCAAGATTAAATCACAGATTATATAGTTTGCTTCATCCTGATATCGGTGTTTTTTTAGCACAGGGAATCGCCCATCTGTCCCGGCAACAACCAAGGAGTCAGCATTTAAGCATTATGCTGGAAAGATTTGCATTGAAAAAATTAAGTGAATTTGATATTGTAATACTTGCCCATTCCCATATTCCAGTATTTAAAGAATATCCTGAAGATAGATATTATATCAATACCGGTGATTGGGTTGATAATTTTTCTTATGCGAAACTTGACAATGGAAAAATTTCGCTAAATTATTATAAGTAAATCTATTCCAGACTGCCTACCTCTTTTTCAACCTCATCAAGAATCTCACATGACTTCACCAATTCTTTCATTTTATTGTGGTCTGGATACAATGGTCTATCTTCTTCAAGATGCGGCACATATTTTCTAATGACCCTTCTGGCAACATTTACGCCTTTTCCCGGATTGAATTCACGGAAATCGAGTGCCTGGGCTGCAGCCATAAACTCGATTCCAAGTATTCCATAAGAATTATCAATTATCTGTTCATTCTTTAAGACCGTATTCATTCCCATTGAGACAAAATCCTCCTGATCAGCAGCCGCAGGAATTGACTGGATTGAAGCAGGCATAGAAAGTATCCTTTGTTCAACAATCAACATATCCGCAGTATACTGGCTGAGCATAAAACCAGAAA
>Ga0207433_10006101_pt1 | contig 21113 bp, 15 predicted proteins | sample YelNatPaOPGAMG01_FD_187559 | JGI IMG/M metagenome (GOLD analysis project Ga0207433, IMG submission 187559) | Hot spring thermophilic microbial communities from Obsidian Pool, Yellowstone National Park, USA - OP-RAMG-01 (SPAdes) (version 3) | ecosystem: Environmental > Aquatic > Thermal springs... | reverse complement strand
CGAGGAGAACGCGGACGGCGTTTGCGAACGCTTCAGCGGTCATGATCTGGCTCGGCCGTAAGCCCTGCCGGTGCAGAGCGACGGCTTGCTGGCCGGCCCGAAAGGCGAGCGCCAGTAAGCGCGCGCCGCTGCCCGGCGTGCTGGCGTTGCCGGGCAGTGACATACCGAGCGCTTCGCAGAGGGCGGCCATCGTGTTGGCTGTTCCCATGACCGGACAGGCGCCCGCTCCTGGGCAACCGCGGCTGACCACCTGCTGGAAGTCGTCGGCGCTGATGCGCCCCTCATCGCGCTCGACCAGGTAGCTCGCCGCTACCTGCAAGGGGTCGACTGGCTTGCCTCGCCAACTGTCGAGACGCATGTATCCGCCGGTTACCACGACGGCCGGCAAGTCGAGCCGGGCGGCGGCCATCAAGTGAGCCGGCACGACATCGTCGCACACGGGGAGGTAGACCATCGCATCGAACAGGTTGACTTGGGCGACTGTCTCGATGTAAGCGGCCGCCACGTCGCGGTAGGGCAGCAGATACCGATCGTCGCCGGCCATGCTGGTGCAGATCGAGCTCACAACGAACTCCCTCGGTGTGCCGCCCGCTGCCCAGATACCTGCCTTCACTGCCTGGGTGACTTTGTCAATTTGGACGGCGGCGGGGTTGACTTCTCCCCAGGTGCTGACGACGCCTACCTGGATGCGCCTCAGCGCCTCGTCGCTGTAGCCGACGCCGCGCATCATCTCCTGGCGCTCGACGAGAGCGTATTCGGGTAAGTTGGCGTCACGCTTGGCGGGCATACTGCCTCCTCATGGAAAGCCGCTCAGGTGCGAATTGATCTTGCCGTCAGTTGCTGGCGTGAGCCTAAGCGAGGCGTGCGGTGTCTGGCAATCGTGAACAGGAACGCATGTCGGCGAGTTGGGCAGCGACCGTGAGGTGCAGGCACACCAGTGCCGAGATAGGGAGGTGGCGCGGAGCGCAGCAAGCGCATGGAGCCCACTCGCGGATTCGAACCGCGGACCCCCTCCTTACCATGGAGGTGCTCTGCCGACTGAGCTAAGTGGGCATGCCTGGTGGGGGAGCTAGGATTCGAACCTAGGTAGGCTGCGCCAACGGATTTACAGTCCGCCCCCTTTAGCCACTCGGGCACTCCCCCGGGAGCAAGGCGTAATGCTACGGGAAAGGCTGCCGGCTTTCAACCGCTCGCCAGTCATCGAGACCCGGTGGTGAGAGGAGCGTTAGTGGCGGTGATGCGGGTCACCGGAGTCGACGTTGTACGTCAGGCTGCTGGGCGGCGAGCTGCGCGGGTGGGAACGGGGGCTGCACTAGCAGGTTGGGGGTGCGATGAGGAGACTTAGGTGCGCGGTGCAGGGAAAAGAAGACGAGGGCCGTCGTGAGACGGCCCTCGTCTTTCAGGGGTGCCGCCGGAATCGGGGGGTAACCGGCGGCTAGGGGGGCTTTGTGCCAAGCTCGCTTGAGCTTGGCTCCGGGAAGGGGGTCGGGATCCCGGAGGGTCACTAGCCTGCAGTCGCATCGTTCAGGGTACTTTGTGACTGCAGACACATTGTAGCAGGGAAGCGCGGTAATGCAAATCCGGCTTGCCAAAAAGCGACCGGGCGTACTGGTACCTCGTGTCCAATGGCGGTCCTCGTCCAATGCTTGTAGCAGCCATTGTGGCAGAGCGTTGAGGGGAATCGTCGTGTCTGGTATCATCTCATTCCCGGTTGGCGGCGTAGCTCAGTTGGTCAGAGCAGCGGAATCATAATCCGCGTGTCCGGGGTTCGAGTCCCTGCGCCGCTACCAGTTCTCGGGCAATGTTGTCTGGGGCCGCGCATGTCCTTCGGCTGAACCATTCCGCCCAATATCAAGATGCCCAGTCACCGGCGCTGCGGCGTAACCATGGGTGAGTGTGATGGGTGAGCAAGGGGCTTCCGCCGAGCGACAAGGCATGGGCACGGGCAGGGGCGACTCTCTGCGCCGTCAAGTGCCCGAAATAGCGTCTTGCTGTGGGCTACCGGTGCCGTCTGCGGGTGGTGATCTAGCAGCGTGCTGTGGTCCGACAGGGAAGCGTCTGACGAACCAGGCTCAGCGGAACGCTCAGGCCTCGTCGTGGGGAGCGCTCAGCGCCCGTCCACCGACGCCCCGACGCGCCTTCCCTTGCTGCGGTGTGGTCGCGACTCGGTCTCGCTTACCCGCCGAACCGCCGACTCCGTGGCCGCTGAGCCGCTGACTTGCTCTCAGCGACTCGCTAATCCGCCAGCCGTCTCACCGCCATCGATGACGACTGCACTGCCCGTCATGTAGGCACACTCATCGCTTGCCAGGAAAGCGAGCAGTGCGGCGATCTCGTCTGGGCGGGCGTGGCGGCCGAGGGGGATCTTGGCGTTGACGGCCGCCAGCATCTCTGGCGTGTACTCAGCTTCCTGCATAGGAGTGAGCACGTAGCCAGGGCAGACGGCGTTGACGCGCACGTGGGGAGCCCACTCGAGGGCGAGCGTGCGCGTGAGGGCGAGCACACCCGCCTTGCTGGCGTTGTAGTCGGCGTAGAACGGGTGGCCAACGAGGGCGTTGGTCGACGCCACATTGATGATGACGCCGCCCTGGCCGGCGTGCATCGCGCGACCGAAAGTTTGTGCCACGTTGAAGACTCCGGTGAGGTTGGTCTTCATTACCTGGTCCCACTCAACGGGCGTGATGTCGAGAGCGAGGTGGCGCAGGCTCGTGCCGGCGTTGTTGATGACCACATCGGGGACGCCGCTCTGGGCGACGATCTGTTCGAGAGCGGCTTGCACTTGGTCGGGCTCGCCGACGTCGCAGCGGATAGAGTCAGGGGCTTGCCGTCGAGCGAGCGAGAAGACCACGCAGCCCTCCTCTCGCAGGCGCGCCACTGTAGCGGCGCCGATGCCGCTCGTTCCACCCGTCACGACGACGCGCTTGTTTGCCAGGCCGCGCATGTTCGGTAGTCTATCAACTCTATGAGCAAAGTTGGCCTGATTTCCGACACGCATGGGCGTCTCGATGCGAAGGTTGGCGCGATCTTCGCTGGTGTGGAACGTATCCTGCACGCCGGCGACGTGGGCGATCAGGCTGTGCTTGAAGAGCTCAGCCTGATCGCCCCAGTGAGCGCCGTACGGGGCAACATGGACTCGTGGCCGCTGAGCGAGACCCTGCCGGAAGAAGTCCTCGTGGAGATTGGCGGCCTGCGCATCCTGGTGGGCCACATCTTGCCCGATCTCCTCAGCCATCACGACGTCGTAGCCGAAGGCATTGCCGTGGTCGCGACGGGTCACACGCACTGGGCGGTGATCGAAAACCGGGGAAGCGTGCTGTACGTCAATCCGGGGACCGCTGGGCGGACCCGTGTCGGGCGTCCGCGGACCGTCGCGCTGCTCGACATCGACGACGGGCGTGCGCAGGCGACGATCGTGGCGCTCGATGAAGATGTGACCTGACGACGCAATCCGAGGGGTGACGCGAAGATGCGATCGGCCGCGTCGGTGATTGTAGGTCTCGCGAGGGCACGCGTGTGGAGGAGCGACCGCACACGGCCGCATGAGCGACGGCACACGGCCCGAGGGGCGACCGCACACGGCCGCAAGAGCGGCGGGAGTGCCTGCGCGCCCGTTATGCTGGTCGGGGTGGGCGGATTTGAACCGCCGACCTCTCGGTCCCGAACCGAGCGCTCTACCAAGCTGAGCCACACCCCGCGTAGGCTGCGATTATAGACGATTGCGCGCGCGCCTGTCAGCCTGGGAGGTGGCAGGCGCGCGCCAGGAACGGGCGGTGGCCGTCGTTCGTTACGCGTCCCCCGCAGATGGAGTGTGGCGTTGGCGGTTGCCCGGGCCGGTGCCGACTCGGCGACCGAGGCGCTGAAGGCGCTGCGCGAGGCTGGCGCCGTTGTCGGCGCCAGCCTCGCGCAGCGCCGTTTTGCCGGGGTAGATCTCGTAGCAGAGTCGGTAGGGCAGCGGCGTCAAGTCGGGCATGATCACGTTAGCGCCCCGTTGCAGCGCGAGCTCGTAGCCACTCTCGTTGTCGATCGTGGCCAGCGCCGTCGTCGCCGGAATGTTGGCCTCGGGGCAGGCCAAGCGCGCGAGGGCGACGACCTTTAGTGCCGTCAACTCGTCGTGAGGGATTTGGTCTGCCGGTACCTCGATCGGCAACGTCCCATCACCCAGGGGTGTTGCTGGATGGGCGATGAAGGGGCCTATCCCGATCATGTCGAGATCGAGGCGGCGGAACAGTTCGATGTCGGTCGCCACACTGGCGTAGGTCTGCCCGGGCAAACCAACCATGATCCCGCTGCCGATTTCGTAGCCCAACTCGTGCAGCGCGCTCAGGAGGGCCAGCCTATCGGAGGACTGGCCCGGGAGAGGTGGGTGGATGAGCTGGTAGAGCTGACGGTCGGAAGTCTCGAAACGCAACAAGTAGCGGTCGGCTCCCGCTGTCCGCCAGGCCCGCATGTCGGCGACAGAACGCTCGCCCAGGCTGAGGGTTACGGCGAGCCCCGTCTCTCGCTTGATTGACCGCACCAGGTCGGCAAGCCAGTCTCTTGCTAGGCCGGGATCGTCGCCCGCCTGGAGGACGACCGTCCCATAACCGAGTTGCTGGGCGCGCCGGGCGCACTCCAGCACTTCCGCGGACGTCATGCGATACCGCTCTAGGCTGCGGTTGCCGGCTCGCAGCCCGCAGTAAGCGCACTGGCGCGCACAGTGGTTCGAGATCTCGATCAACCCGCGTAGGTGTACCTCGTCGCCGACGTAGCGGCGACGCGTCTCGTCGGCGGCTTGCCAGAGCGCCGCGAGTTGTGTTTCGTCACGCTCGCGCAGCCAAGCGAGAATCGCGGCGCGGCTGAGGCCGACGGTCGGAGGCGGTGGCACGGCGGTCATGGACAGCCTAGAGCTGGTCGCTGGCGCTGCCATCGGGTGTCGTGATGGGCGCGGCGGCGGCGAGATGACTCGCCGCCGCCGCGCCCATCACGTTCCGCACAACTTCCAAGGCGGCAGGGAACGGCTGCAGGGCTCGCTCGAAGAGGCCCAAGCTGTAAGCGATCACGAGGCCGTAATTGGTGATCGGCACACCGGCTTCCCGACAGCGCAGGATGCGCCGCAGCACTTCGCGGCGGTTTGCGGTGCAGGCCCCGCAATGGATGACTAAGTCGTAGTCGCTGGGGTCGTCGGGGAAGTCGTGTCCCTGGACGTGGTCGAAGTGCAACTTGCCGCCGACGTACTGCGTGAGCCAACGCGGTATCTTGACGCGGCCGATGTCGTCGGCGATCGGGTGATGGCTGCAATGCTCGGCGATGAGAATGCGGGCGCCGCTCTTCAAGTTCTCGACCGCCAGGGTCCCTTCGACCTGCGTGGTCAAATCTCCCTTGAAGCGAGCGAAGAGGATCGAGAAGCTCGTCATCGGTACGTCAGGTGGCGTGTCGGCGGCAACCTTGAGGAAGGCTTGCGAGTCGGTCACAACGAGTCGCGGTGGCCGTGAGAGCCGCTGCAGCGCGTTCTTCAGCTCGCGCTCCTTGACGACCAACGCCAGGGCATCGGAGTCCATCAGATCGCGAATCGCCTGCACTTGCGGGAGGATGAGGCGGCCGCGCGGGGCTTCCTTGTCGATGGGGATGACGAGCACGGCCATCTCTCCTGGCCCAACGAGGTCGCCGAGGATGGTCGGGTTGTCGACGAAGTCCGCTGGGGCGCTGTCGAGCAGAGCTTGACGAAAGTCCCGCACTCCGCGGCCGGTGTTGGCCGCCGTGAGCACAGGCTTGAGGGAGAGCGCCTCCAGGCGGGCTACGGGCCGCGGGTGCTCGTTCAAGTCGACCTTGTTGAACACGACGACGACGGGGACCTGACGCGCCAAGAGCTCGTCGAGAAGGGCGTCCTCGAACTCGCCCCAGACACCCGCTTCGGTGACGATCACCCCGAGGTCAGTGCGATCGAAGACTTGCATCGTGCGTCGGGCGCGCAACTCACCCAGGGCGCCGACGTCGTCGATACCAGCAGTGTCGATGAAGAGCACCGGCCCGAGTGGAAGGAGCTCCATGGGCTTCTCGACAGGATCGGTGGTCGTGCCGGCGAACTCGCTGACAATCGAGACGTCCTGCCGTGTGATCGCGTTGAGGAGACTCGACTTGCCGACGTTGCGCCGTCCGAAGAGGCCAATGTGCAGGCGCATGCCGCGCGGTGTATCAGTCAAACCCATCCTCTTGCCCTCTCTCCCGTGTCTGCGACGGTTACTCCTCCAGGCCGCGCCAGTGCGGGCTGGGCATACCGAGACGACAGACGGCCTCCGCCGAGAGCAGTTCGTCGAACTCCTGTGGCTGCAAGACGCCCATCGCCAACGCGGCTGCGCGGATTGTCTGGCCAGTCTCGTGGGCTCGCTGGACAACCGCGCAGGCGGCGTCATAACCGATTGCCGGCACAAGCGCCGTGGCTACGGCAGACGAGGCTTCTACGTGGGCGCGGCAGCGCGCTTCGTCGGCTTCGAGGCCTTCGACACAGTGGCGCCGCAAGATGTCGCAGGCGGCGGTGAGGAGCCGCAGGCTCTCGAGCAGCGAGGCCGCAATGAGGGGCAAGAAGGGGTTCAGCTCAAGGCTGCCCATAGCCGCGGCGGCGCCAATCGCCTCGTCGTAGCCCATGACCATCATGGCCACCTGGCTCACCGCCTCAGGGATAACCGGATTGACCTTGCCAGGCATGATCGAGGAACCCGCCTGTCGTCGCGGGAGGCGGATCTCGCCTATGCCCGCTTCGGGACCACTGGAGAGCAGGCGCAGGTCGCTGCTTATCTTGAGCAACGAGGTGGCCGCCGCCGTGAGGATGCCGGACACCTCGACGAAGACATCAGCGTTTTGAGTCGCCTCAGTGAGGTTTTCGGCGCGGGCGAAGCCGATGCCCGTCAGCTCGCGCAGCGTGTCGACGACGCGAAAGATGTACTGACGCGGCGCGGCGAAGCCCGTGCCGATGGCGGTGCCGCCTAGGTTAACCACGCGCAGGCGCTCCTCGCACTTGTAGATCCGCCACCGGTCGCGAGCGAGAGCCTCAGCGTAGGCGCCCATCTCGCGCCCCAGTGTGGTGAGGACGGCGTCTTGCATCTCCGTGCGGCCGACTTTCACCACGTGCGCGAACGCCCGCTCGTGCGCCTGAAACGCCTCTTGCAAGGCAACCACCTGCTCTTCGAGCTTGTGGAGCAAACGTATCGCTGCCAGACGTAAGGCGGTCGGATACGTGTCATTCGTTGACTGGTGGAGGTTCAGGTCATCGAGAGGGGAGACGCGCTCGTAAGTGCCGTGGGGCTCACCGAGCAGTTCCAGCGCGCGGTTAGCGAGCACCTCGTTCACGTTCATGTTGGTGCTCGTGCCGGCACCGCCCTGCAAGCGATCGACGATGATGTGTTCGTCGAGTTGGCCATCGGCCATCTCTCGGCAAGCCCTCTCGATGGCGGCCGCCTTTGCCGGGTCGTTCGCCCAGGCGCCGAGGGCTCGATTGGTCAGCGCGCAGGCGAGCTTCACCGTCCCGTACGCCTGGATCAGCTCCGCGTGCACGGGGCGACCGCTCAGGGGGAAGTTCTCGACCGCGCGGGCGGTATGAATGCCCCACAGTGCTGTTGCCGGGACAGCAAGCTGACCGAGCATGTCGTGCTCGAGGCGAAACTCATCCGCTGTCGCTGGCGTAGCGGGCTGGGGGGTCGGTTCACGATCGACGTCGTTCAAGGGCGCTCACGCTCGTTCTGGTGAGAGTCAGGATCTCACAGCTTCGACAGTTCGTTACCTTTCTGAGTTACGCCGGAGGCTCGCAGGTTGGACCTTACTCGGCGCACTCGCGGCTCGCAGGTTGGCCTTACTCGGCGCACTCTGACGATACATCACACATGACAGTACACCCGCCGCCCAACTCTCTGCACGCGAGCTGTCTGGCGCAAGCCTTGGGAGTGCGGGCAGAGGTGCTGCTGGGGAATGTGACGGCGGCGGTCGCCTGGCCAGGCGACCGCCGCCGTCACATTCCCCTCCCTGCGCCTACGCGATGTACTTGCCGCGCGGGGTGTAGCTTGTGTGCAGCAGCTTGTGACTCTTGTGCCCACAGGGCCCATCGGTGAGAAACTCCCGGTACAGCTCCAGCACAGCGGGGTTCTCAATCGATTTACGCACCGTGTAAGCCGCGTCTTCGGCGTAGATGGCCCTCGCTCGCGCGGCGCGAATCTCGGGTGAGGTCGGAATGGGTTGGCCGCCACCACCCAGGCATCCGCCCGGGCAGGCCATGAACTCGATGAAGTGGCACTGGCTGAAGTGTCCGCCGGCCTTGATGTCTTCCATGATCTTCTTGGCGTTGGCGGTGCCATGTGCTACCGCGACCTTCAGTGTGGCACCGGCGAGCCAGTTCCAGTCGGGGATCAGGTGGGCGATCAGCTCGGGTACGGGCCCGACTTGGGGCACCGTGATCTCAACGTAACGAATACCGTCAAAGCCACGCACGGGGATGATGTCGGCGTGTTCGTAGAGGTTCTCGACCTTGAGGCCGGTGACCATCTCTAGCACCGAGCGCAGAGCCGACTCCATGACGCCACCCGTGGCGCCGAAGATCACGCCGGAACCGGTCGCGGTGCCGAAGGGTTCGTCGAAGTCCGATTTCGGCATGGCGGGAAGGTCGATGCCGGCCTCGCGCAGCATCTTGCCGAGCTCGCGGGTCGTGAGACCGAAGTCGACGTCCTTGAAGCCGGAGTCGTTCATCTCGGGCCGGTTACACTCGAACTTCTTGGCCGAGCAGGGCATGAGCGAGACGCTGACGATGTCCTTGGGGTCGATGCCCTCTTTCTGCGCGTAGTACGTCTTGATGACGGCGCCGAACATCTGCTGCGGGCTCTTCGCTGTGGAGAGGTTGGGGATGAACTCGGGATAGAAGTGTTCCAAGTACTTGACCCAACCCGGTGAGCAGCTCGTGAACTGCGGCAGGGCCACCGAGGTGTCGTGCTCCACCATTGCCTTGTAGAGGCGCTGGATGAGCTCGGTGCCCTCCTCGACGATCGTGAGGTCGGCCGAGAAGTTGGTGTCGAACACTTTGTCGAAGCCGGCCCGACGGAGAGCTGTATTGAGCTCGAAGGTAACCGCCGTGCCGGGCTCTAGGCCGAAGCACTCACCAATGGCCGCCCGCGGTGAGGGGGCCGTCTGGATGACCACGTGTTTCGTGGGGTCGTCGATGGCTGCCCAGATAATGTCACTGGGGTCGTTGGCGTGCAGGGCGCCGGTTGGGCAACGGTCGATGCACTGGCCGCAGTTGATGCAAATCACGTCGGCCAGGGCCTTATCCATGAAGGTGCCGATGTGGGTAGCGTCGCCGCGACCGATAGCCTCCAGGACGCCCACCTCTTGCAGGTCGATGCAGGTGCGCACGCAGCGTCGACACAGGACGCACTTGTTCATGTCGCGCACGACCGCGTAGCTCGAGGCGTCAACCTCGTACTTGGGCGCTGTCGGGTGGCCGAAGCGGAAGGTGTCGACACCGTACTCTTCGGCCAGCTTCTGCAGCTCGCAGTTGCCGTTACGCACGCAGGAGTAGCACTCCCCGTAATGTTCCGAGAGGAGCAGGTCGACGATATGGCGACGGGCCTGGCGTACCAGTCGGCTGTGCGTGTTGACTTGAATCGGTGTCGTGATGGGGTAGGCACACGAGGCTTGCAGGGTGCGTTGCCCCACGACCTCGACTGAGCACACGCGGCACAGTCCGGCCACGCATAAGTCCTCATGATGGCAGAGCGTGGGGATGTGTACCCCGACGCTCTTGGCCGCCTCGAGGATCGTCGTTCCTAGAGGTACCTTTGTCTCTTTGCCGTCGATTGTGACGGCGACGAGTCCGCCAATCGCAGCTTCGTCATGGCTCACCGGCGGCCGATTGGCCTGCTGGCTCTGCGGAGCGCGGCTCGTCTCTTGTACCGTGTCTGTCATCGTCGGCTCCTCGCTCACAGTACCGGTTCGGCCGTGCGGCCCATGATCTCGTCGCCAAAGTTGGTCACGATCGAGATGAAAGCGTTCGGGCTGCTCTGCCCGAGGCCGCACTTGGAAGCTACTTGCATCGTCTCGCCCAAGGCTAACAACTCCTTGAGGTAAGCGACCGAGCACTCACCCCGCTGCAGCATCTCCACTCCTTCGAGGAGCTTACGGTTGCCGAGGCGGCAGGGCGTACACTGTCCGCACGACTCATCGACGAAGAACTCGAGGAAGTTATGCAGCACTTTCAGGAGGTCGCGCTGCGGCCCAATGACGATCACTGAGCCGCCCGTCGGGACGTCCTCAAAGGCGATGCTGCGGCCAAACTGACTGGGCGGCAGGCAGATGCCAGAGGCGCCGCCGACCTGAACGGCCTTGGCGTCCTCACCGCCGACCTCATGCAGGATTTCGGCGACGGTGGTACCCAACGGAAACTCGTAGACTCCTGGGCTCTTGCAGTCGCCCGAGATCGAGAGCAGCTTGTGGCCGGTGGAAGTCGAGGTGCCCATGCGCTTGAACCAGTCAGCGCCCTTCGCCAAGATGCATGCGACGTTGGCCAACGTCTCGACGTTATTGACCGTCGAAGGCTTGCCAAGGAACCCCGAACTCACCGGGAAAGGCGGACGGTTGCGCGGCTCGCCGCGGTAACCCTCCAATGACTCGATGAGGGCGGTCTCCTCACCACAGACGTAAGCGCCCGCACCCACGAAGATGTTGATGTCGAAGTCGAAACCCTGGACGCCGGCGACATCCTTGCCGAGGAGACCTTGAGCGCGCCGCGCGGCGAGCACGTCTTCCAGGTGCTGGCGCAGGTAGGTGTACTCGCCGCGGAGGTAGACGATACCTCTTTGGGCGCCGATGGCCCGGGCGGCGATGGTCATGCCTTCGAAGACCAGATCGGCGTAATCGGACAGGATAACGCGGTCTTTGAAGGTGCCCGGTTCGCCCTCGTCGGCGTTGCAGATGACGTACTTCTCGTCCGCTTGCTGCGCGGCGGCGAAGTTGAATTTCAGGCCGGTGGGGAAGCCGGCGCCACCGCGCCCCTTAAGGGCTGAGGCGGTGATCTCGGCGATGATGTCCGCGCGCGGCATGGCGAGCGCCTTCTTCAGGCCGTCGCCGAGCGCGATGGTGCTGTAAGTCAGCGGACCCGTAGCTGTAGCGGCCATTCCGCGTACTCCTTCTTGTGTTCGGGGGCCAAGACGCCAAAGGTGGCGCGGCACTCCTCGACGATCGCGTGGACTTTCTCAGGGGTCACCTGGGTGTAAATCGTCTCGTTGACCAGCAGGGCCGGACCCTGGTCGCACATGCCCATGCAGTTTGCCCACTCAAGCGTGAATTTGCCGTCGCTGGTCGTCTCGCCGAAGTGGATGCCAAGCTCGTTCTCTAGCTGACGGGCGACGCGATCTTTGCCGCGCATGTCGCAGCAAATGGTGCGGCACAGGCGGAAGACGAACTCGCCCTGTCGGGCGCCGGCGAGGAACGAGTAGAACGACGCCACGCTGTAAACCTCAACGGGGTGGATGTCGAGGAGGTCAGCGATCACTTGCATGGCGTACGGATCGATCGTGGAATGGCGAAGCTTGATCTCTTTCAGGATGGGGACGAGAGCTGACCGATCGTTCCCCAACTCCTTGGTGAGCTGGCGAATTTCGCTGGCGAGGCGCTCTTGCTCAGTGACTAACATGGCCAGACCTTTCTACTGCTGCTTGGCGCTGAGTAGCTTAGCGACCTTGGCGACCAGCGTATGCGGATCGACGGGCTTCTCTTGGAACTCGTCGACGGGCACGACGTCGGGGTCCTTGTCGAACTTCATGCCCGTGGCCGCTCCGACGCTCGTGAGCATCATGATGGGCACGGTGTTGCCTGCGCGGCGCAGTTCTTGGGCCATCACGAAGCCGTCGTCGGGTTCTTCCATCATCACGTCGACGATGAGGAGATCAGGTGCCTCCTCGGCCACCTTTTTCATGCCCTCCGCGCGGCTTGCCGCTAGGACGACCTCGTAGCCTTCCCGTTCCAAGACCAGTCGCCCAGCCTCAAGGACATCCGGGTCGTCATCGACGATCAGGATCTTGGGCACCACATCCTCCCTTCGTAGCAGAACGAGCTTCACTAGACATGGCGCTTCGCGGCGCCCGTGGTTGACGTTTCTGGCTCCTCAACAACGAGGCCATGCCCTGGCGGTGCATGAACTCACTCCTTGGCGCCGCTCTTGGCGCCGCTTGCGCGCCGCGCTTCAACAGCCCATCTCGGTGTGGTTCGCTTCCTTCAGCGACGCTTACGCGCACACCCGCGTGCAAATTGTATTTTACTTCACAATCTCCAGGACGCAATGGCAGCAGAGGCGCACAGGAGCGCTTCGAGATAGCCATCATGGCCCATGAATGGACTGAAAACCCTAAGGTCAAGGCCCGGTTGACGAAATTCGTACGTAGTCCAAAGCCCACAAGTGTCTGCCATCAGCCCCGGCGGAGCGACCGGTTCCCCCGCGCGTGCCTCAGGCGCCATCCGGTGTGATGCGGTGTGATACGTGGCTCAGGCGTCACCCGGCGTGACGCGCCGCTCAGGCGCTGCGGGCGGGGCGCCTGGCGGGCAGGCGAGAGCCGGTGCATCGTTCAGGCGCACGGTGAAGGTGCTGCCGACACCGCGCTGGCTAGAAACTGTAGCTTCACCACCGTAGAGTGCGGCGAGTTTGCGCACGGTAGAGAGGCCCAGGCCGCTGCCGAGCACGCCCACCGTGTCTTCATTCTTGATGCGCACGAAGTCGCGGAAGAGCTTGCTTGCCTCATCGGGCGTTAGGCCGATGCCGGTATCACTCACCGTGAGCACGACTGTACCGTCAACGCGGCGCAACTCTACGTGCACCGTGCCGCCGGTGCGATTGTACTTGACGGCGTTCGACACCAAGTTGTTGAGGATGATCTCGATCTCACCAGCGTCAGCGATCATGGTGAGTTCGTCGGGCGCCGCGAGAGTAAGCGTGATGTCGCGATCGCGCGCCTCGACGCGAAACAGGTCGAGAGCGTTACGGGCCAGAGCAACCAGATCGACCTGGGTGAAGTCGCGACGCTTTTGCCCCGACTCGATACGTGTCATATCGAGCAGGTCGACGATGAGTTTCTTCATGCCATCGAGGCGGACGAGGCTGCGCTCGATCATCTGCAAGTTGTCGCCCGTCTCAGTGGTACGCAGGATGTTGAGGTAGCCCTGGATGGCGTTCAAAGGCGCCTTAAGCTCGTGCGCAAGCACGCTAATGAAGTTGAAACGCACCTGGCGTCTCTCTTCGGCGAGGCGACGCGCTTGGCGACTGACGACGAGTTGCGTGGTCGCTTTGCGCAGGACGTAGCGCAGTTCGTCGGGCGTGAACGGTTTGGCGAGGAAGTCGTAAGCGCCGATCTTCGTTGCTTTGACGGCCGTCTCAAAGGTCGCGTAGGCGGTGACGACGACGGTCGCCATATCGCGCTGTTCAGCGCTCACCCTTTCCAGCACGTCGAGGCCACCGATGCCGGGTAACTTCAGGTCGAGAAAGAGCACGTCAACGCGTTCGCCGGCGTCCAAACGGGAGAAGAACTCCTCGCCCGAACCACACGACGCAAATGTGAACTCGATATCCGCCTCTACTTCGGGCACCTGCACGGAGTACTTCTCGACGATGCGACGCACGACGTGGCACAGCGCATCTTCATCGTCGACCATGAGCACGTGCAGCCTCTCCCGTGGCGGCTCGTGGCGGCGGCGCTCCTGCTCTTCCGCTTCGGTTAAACCTAGGACGTAGTCGTTCTTGCTGAAACCTTCGCGGGTGAGTGGTCCGCTCATCTTACGGCTCGCTGCGCGACACTTTCTGCGTTTCCTTCGCGGCGCGGCAGGCGCACGGTGAACGTACTACCTGTGGGGCCGGCTGATGGATCGGCGTTGGAGACGACGTCGATAGTGCCCCGGTGCATCTTGACGATGCCGTGCACGACTGCCAGTCCGAGGCCGGTGCCTTTGCCGACCTGCTTCGTGGTGAAGAAGGGTGTGAAGAGCTTGCTCAGGTTGTCTCTAGGGATGCCGCAGCCCGTGTCGGAAACCGCGATCGCGACTGTCTCTCCATCCCCGGTCAACGTGATGCCCAGCGTGCCTCCGTTGGGCATGGCCTGCAGCGCGTTCGTGATGAGGTTGACGAGCACTTGCACGATCTGATCGGCGTCGACCTCTGCCAGCGGGTCAGCGAGCTCGTTCTCGACCGAGATGCGCACGGTATCGCTCAGGGGCATGGTCCGCAAGACATCGTGCACTAACGCGGGGATGTCGGTCGGCTGACGCACAACGCGGTTTTGCCGAGCGAAGTTCAGCAGTCCCGAGATGATCTTCTGACAGCGGTTCGCCTGATCCACGATAACCGAGAGATCGCTGCGTAGCTCGGGTTGCGTGGCACATTCCTCGAGGAGGATGTTGGCTTGGAGCAGCAAGATGCTGAGGGGGTTATTCACTTCGTGGGCAATCCCCGCGGCAAGCTGACCCATCGAAGCGAGCTGCTCCGAGCGCACTAGGGCCTCGCGCGTGCTTTCCAAGGACCGGTGTGACTCTTCCAGTTCGGCAACGGTCTCTTTGAGGCGGTCGATGGCGTACGGCAGGCACATGTCGGTCTCGGCCAAGCCTCTCGCGATGGCCACTGCATGGGCTCGACAGGACTCGTAACCACAGGCGCCGCAGTTCAACTCGTCAGCGGGCTCATACTTGCCCATGCGCTGCAAGATCGCGCGCACCTCGGCTTCGTCCGGCTCCGTATCCAGGACAGCGGCCGCCGGTGGGTAAGCGCGGGTGAGATCGAGGTCGGCGAATTGTGCCAGGGAGGCGCGCCACCTCGCTTGGTCAAGCGTGCGCCAACGCTCGCGGACGCTAGCGCTCACGTGCGCCCGCCGGCGGAGCGGCGGATCGTGGCTCGTCATGCCCACGCCCATGACGCAGCCCTGGCAGGCGAGGACGTCGAGCAAGCGAATGCCTGAAGCGTCATCAGCGAAGTTCGCGATGGCCGCGGTGAAATGGTCGCGGCCGTCGGCACTCAGGATGTCGCCTTCGAGTAGGTCCTCACGGAGATCGGCTGACTGTAACAGCCCGCGTGCCACAGGGAAGAGCGCTCCAGTACCGCCGTGCGGAGGATCGAAGGGAGAAGCATCCGTAGACGTCTCACGTTCTGCCCTGACCTCGAGGCCGGGGCGACACTCGTGAGCGACGAACATCTCACGGAGCTCCTTAAAGGTGAGCACGGCGTCGACTATGCCGTCTAGCTCTTCAAGGGCGGCTTCGCTCTTCTTGGCGATGCATGGCCCTATGAACACGGTCTTGACTGCGTCGCCATGCAGGCGCCGCACGACGCGCGCGCACGCCACCATGGGAGAGACGATAGGGGCGAGCATGGGCACGAGGTCAGGGTGGTACTTGCGCACAAAGGAGACAACCGCGGGGCAGGCCGTAGAGATAAAGCGCCCCTGGCCGCGTGCCATGAGAGCGGCATACTCGCGGGCGACGAGGTCGGCGCCGAACGCGACCTCGTGCACTGCGTGAAAACCTAGTGCGCGCAGGGAGGCGACGAGATCGGCAGCGCTCACGTCGTTGAACTCGGCCGGAAAGCTGGGCGCGATGAGGGCAGCCACCTGTTCGCCCGAGCTGAGAAGAGCTTCGACCTCGCCGACGGAGCTATAGACCTGTTTAGCGCTCTGGTTACAAACGCGCACGCAGTTACCGCAGCCGATGCAGCGTTCAGGAACAACGCTCGCCTGGCCGCCAACGATGCGGATCGCTTTCGCCGGGCACTCGCGCACGCAGGCGTAACACCGGCGACATTTCTCTTTGATCGTGGTGACGAGGACTTCGTCGACGTTCACGGCCGTGCAGTGGTAGGCAGTGTCTGAGAGAGATACAACTTGTGGCTCCAGTCAGCTTCGCTGAGCGCCGCATGTGCGTGCCCTGCTGGCGTTGCGACACAGCAAGCATAGCACGCTATGAGAAAGCCTCGCTGGCAGGGCGACGACGCTTGTCGCCGCCTCATGGCGCCGGACGCCTGCATCATGTGTCGCTCAGTCAGGTAGCCGGCTGCGCGGCAGCGGGTAATCTGAGCGGAGTGACGAACTACCCCTGAGCGGTCGCAGTGGACCCGCGCGGCGGTGGCGAAGGACGTCGATGAAAACGCTGGAGGTGACACGTGGGCATCAGCCCTGAGAGGGTGCGTCAACTGGAAGAAAAGCGGCGTACGTTCGATCCCGCGCGCCTCTTCGACGAGAAAGCGAAGATCGCGCGCGTCTCACGCATCCGGCAGTTCATGTTCGGCAGTCTCGACGGGCTACTCGTGCCTTTGGGAGTCGTCTCGGGAGTCGCTGGAGGAACCGCCAATAGCCGCATCGTCGTCATTGCTGGCGTGGCCGAAGCCTTTGCTGGCGCGCTCTCCATGGGTGCTGGCGAGTATTTGTCAGGCAAGGCTGAAGCTGAAGTGCAACAGGCACAGATTCGCGACGAGCTTGACGAGATCGCCGTGATTCCCGACGTGGAGAAGCACGAGATTGAGCTCCTCTTTCGGCATGAGGGGCTCTCCGATGACGACGCTCGTCTCGTGGCTGAGAAGGTGGTCACGAGCGAGCGCTCTTGGGTGAACACCATGGTGGAGAAGGAGCTCGGCCTCACCGTCGATCCGGTTGGCAGCCCAGTGCGAGACTCGCTTGCCATGGGCGCTTCGTATATCGTCTCCTCCATTGTGCCCCTGGCTCCCTACTTGGCGTTGCCGGTCAGGACCGCGTTTCCCCTCTCCTTGGCGCTGACGATCCTCGCCCTGTTCGTGATCGGCCTCCTCAAAGGACGCTTGGCCAAGACGAGTCTCCTGCGCAGCGCGGCCGAAGTCGTGGTCATCGGTGCGGTGTCGGCGCTTGGGGGCTACGTGCTGGGCACGGTCCTGCCCCACCTGATGGGTGGAGTGAGGCCCTGAGCGTTGCAGATGCGCCAGAATGTCCATACGGAAGCTTGGCGGCTGCCCCTTCCGCGATGGCGAGTGCGTTGAAGCGATGGGCGCACCACAGTAAAGTCTCGTGCGGAAGCGCAGTATGTCGGGTGGTTTCGACGACGTAACGAGGCTCCCTCTGCGCGACGCCGAGCACCGCGTTTTATCCAACTCGGCAGCAGGCACCAGTTCGACTCGGAGGTCCGTGAATGAGCGTCACAGGGCAAGACAAAAAGCAGCTCGTGGTCCCGCCGCCCCAAGCGCGGTCGACCGGCATCACGGTCGATCACGCCGAGGGAAGCTGGCTGACGACGAGCGACGGCGAGAAGTGGCTCGATATGGCCATGGGCATCGCCGTCGTCAACACGGGGCACTCGCACCCGAAAGTGCTGGCCGCCGCTCGTGCGCAGATGGAAAAGATGGTTCACGGGCAGATGGCTCTCTTCTACAACCAGCCGGCCATGGACCTGGCGGCGAAGCTCTGCGAGATCGTCCCCGGCAACATGGACCGCGTGCTCTACGCGAACTCGGGTGCCGAGGCGGTGGAGAACGCCGTCAAGTTGGCCAAGCAAGCGACGCGGCGCCCGGCGACCATCGCTTTCCACGGCGCTTTCCACGGGCGGACGCATCTCACGATGGCTTTGACGTGCTCTAAGACCATCTATCGTGGCCACTTCGAGCCGCTCACGGGCGGCATCTTCCACAGTCCTTACTGCTATCCCTACCGAACGCCGCGCGGCGAGGATCCCACAGACTGGGCGCTGCAGCAGCTCGATTTCGTCTTGCGCAGCCAGATCGTGCCCGATGATGTCGCCTGCATCCTGGTCGAACCGATCCAGGGCGAGGGCGGCTTCATCGTGCCGACTAAGGAATTCATCCAGGGGCTGCGCAAGAAGGCCGACGAGATCGGCGCTTTGCTGATCATCGACGAAATCCAGGCGGGAATGGGCCGCACGGGCAAGTGGTTCTGCCACGAGCACTACGACGTGACGGCCGACATCGTCACGGTCGCCAAGGGTATCGCCTCGGGCTTCCCGCTCTCGGCCATCGTGTCGCGCAGCGACATCTACGATAAGCACAGCCCTGGTTCGTTGGGCGGCACCTTCGGCGGCAACATGGTCGCGTTGGCGGCCGGCAACGCTACGATCGACGTCATGCGCGAAGAGGGCATGGTCGAAAACGCTGCCCGCCAAGGCGAGAAGTTGCGCGCCGCCCTGCGTGACCTGCAGAAGGACTACCCGCAGATGGGCGAAGTGCGCGGCATGGGCCTCATGGACGCGGTCGAGTTTGTCGTGCCCGGAACCAACAAGGAGCCGAACGTGGCTTTCGCCAAGAAAGTAATCGGTGAGTGCATCAAGAACAAGATGCTCATCCTTGGCTGCGGCTACTACGACAACTGCGTGCGGTTCCTACCGGCGCTGAACATCAGCGACGCCGACCTCGACACGGCGATCAACATCTTCAGCGACGCTGTGCGCGCCGCCGCGGCGAGCTGACCTTCGCCTGAAGGACGGTAGGGACGGGGCGACCGGCGAGCGGCGCGCTCACGCGCGCCGCTCGCCGGTCGCCCCGTCCCTGTACAGTTCGCGCCCCGTGCGGCCTTCCCGCCACTGCCTTTCAACGCACGGCCAGTGGGCTCCTCCTGACGCACATACTCTCTCGGCGGGCCGGCGGGCCGGCCGTGGTAAACTGCAGAAGCATGGATCAGCCTGACCGTCTCCTGAGCCCGTTCACCTGTCATATCCGCGTGCGCTACGCCGAGACCGACGCGGCGGGCGTGGTTTACTACGCCAATTACTTGGTCTACTTCGAGGTGGCGCGGGTTGAGCTGCTGCGGGCGCTGGGGTGTTCGGTGACAGAGGTCGAGGCGCAGGGTTTGTTGCTGCCGGCGGTCGACGCCCACGTGCGCTACGTGCGCCCAGCTCACCTTGATGATCTGTTGGCCGTCGGCGCTCGTCTGACGCGGCCGGGGAGAGCCTCCTTTGGCTTCACGTACGAGGTGCGACGCGACGGTGAGCTGATTGCCGAGGGCTCCACGCGGCACGCTGCGGTTGACCGCGTGACCGGTAAGGCCGTTCCGCTGCCCCCGTGGATGCGGGGGTTACTGGCCCGCGTCGGCGATTCGCCTGCGGAGATGGAATGAGCGCGAACGAGCACAGGGGCGCCGACGACCTGCCGCAGGACTTCGAGACGAAGATGCCCGACGACATCGAAGTCGAGCATTGCTACCGGCACCCCGATCGTGAGACTGGTGTCCACTGCGCCAACTGCGGGCGGCCCATCTGCTATGAGTGCATGACGCCCGCGGCGGTCGGCTTTCGCTGTCCGGAATGCATGGCCGAACAACGGCAGAGCGCCGGGCGAGCCCGCGTGGTGACGCGGGGACAGACGCGTTCGCGCTGGCAAGGCGGGATGCTGGGTGCGCGCGGCTGGTCTGTGACCAAGGTCCTCGTGGCCCTCAACGTGCTCTACTTCATCGTCGAAGTGGCCGCTGGCGCCTCGTCACTGTCGCTCTTTGGCGGTGGCAGCACGGCGGCCATGGTGAAGCTGGGCGCCCTGGTGCCAGCCTACGTGACGGTGAAGCACGAGTACTGGCGCATGTTCGTCGCCATGTTCATGCATGACGGCCTGCTCCACATTGGCTTCAACATGTGGGCGCTCATCGTCATCGGCAACTACGTCGAAGCGGTCGTGGGGCGGCTCAAGTTCGCGCTCCTCTACTTCATCTCCGGCTTCGCTGGCTCGGTGCTCGTTGTCGCCGTCGCACCTCCGCTCACCCTGACCGTGGGCGCATCGGGGGCGATCTTCGGCATCTTCGGCGCGCTGGCTCTCTACGCCTATCTCAACCGGCACCGCGACGCCATGGCGCGGGCGCTGCTGGGGAACATCCTCTTCCTCTTAGTGTTCAACTTGATCCTGACGTTCTCGAGCAGCTACATCTCCTGGCAGGGCCACGTCGGCGGCCTCACGGCCGGAGTGGCCGGCATGGGCGTCCTCATGCTCGGTGGGCGGAAGGACGCGCGGGCTCCGTTTGCGCTTGCCGACGCAGCTGGGCTGGCACTCATCGTCATCGTGCTGGTCGTTATCACCTGGTGGCGCGTGGCCACGTTCGTGCTGTGAACGATGGTTTGATTTCGCAGGGAAGTGGCACCGGGGCCGTTGCCGGCGCGGAGAGTATACTCGCTCCGCCCTTCGTCGAGCGGCGCGCCGTGCTGGCCTGCGCAGCGGAGATCCAAGAGCGGCTGCACCGCCTCCAGCGAACGTTGGCCGAGCAGGCCATCGAGGCCGCTCTCATCGTGCAGAGCGCCGATCTCTTCTACTACACCGGCACCATCCAGCAGTCGTACTTGGTGGTTCCGGCGCAGGGAGAGGTGACTCTCTTCACGCGCAAGAGTGCCGAGCGTGCCCGTCACGAGACTCCTCTGCCGGTTACGCCGTTGCCTAGCCTGCGTATGTTGCCCGACCTCGTGCGCGAACGTTACGGTCGTGTGCCGCGACGCCTCGGACTCGAGCTCGATGTTTTACCGGTGAACACGTGGCGCCGCCTGGAGGCTCTCTTTGACGTAGCTGAGTCGGTCGATATCGGACCTTGGCTGTTGGCGCAACGGGCGGTGAAATCGGCCTTCGAGATCGAGCGCATCGTGGCCGCTGGTAAGGTCACCCTTGCCACCATGGAGCGCATCCCTGAATTCATGAGCGAAGGCGTGAGCGAGGTGGAGCTTGCCGGGCGCATCGAGGCCGTCGCCCGGGCGCTGGGCCACCAAGGTGTGGTGCGCATGCGCGGCTTCAACGAGGAGATGTTCTACGGGCAGCTCTTGACGGGCGTGAGCGCCACAGTGCCCAGCTATCTCGATACGCCGCTGGCGGGCACTGGCCTCAGCCCAGCAGTGGCGCAGGGAGTGAGCTTCAAGCCCCTACAGCGTGGTGAGCCGTTCATCTTCGACTTCGTCTCCGTGATCGACGGCTACATGGCCGATTTCACGCGCATCTTCTCGTTGGGTCCTTTGCCCGTTCGGCTGCGGCGGGCGTATGAGGTGGCCCTTCGTGTCGAGCAGACGGTCGTCGAGGCGGCCCGACCGGGGGTAACCTGTCGCGCTCTCTATGAACGCGCTCTGGCTGTGGCCGATGCGGAAGGGTTACGCGCCAACTTCATGGGCTACGGCGAGGGCCAAGTGAAGTTCAT